>Ga0304728_1000901_pt1 | contig 23114 bp, 26 predicted proteins | sample C_130625_MF_Meta_FD_190476 | JGI IMG/M metagenome (GOLD analysis project Ga0304728, IMG submission 190476) | Freshwater microbial communities from Lake Croche, Canada to study carbon cycling - C_130625_MF_MetaG (v2) (version 2) | ecosystem: Environmental > Aquatic > Freshwater > Lake | place... | reverse complement strand
CTGACATTAAAGAAGTGAACGAACTAAGAGCGCTTAGTTTAAGTCTTTTTAATAAAAACGGCTATCCAACTAAAAAAGATGAAGATTGGAAGCAATCGACATTAAATAATTTTTTAGAAAATAATAAGCAATTACCTGTTTACAAAACTAATAAAGAACTAATCAATGAAAATGTTTTAGAAAATTTTAAACATAATAAAATTTTTATTGTTAATGGAGTGATTCAAAAAACGGAACTTGAAGGAAAAGATAAAAATAAGATAATTATATCTCCAATTGATGAGTATTATAAAAGTAATAGTAAAAACTTATTAAAACTATTTAGTAATAAAAAAAATCAGTTGATAGCAACAAATAATGCTTTAGCGACATCGGGATTTTATTTAGAGATTAGAGATAATTTAGATCTACCAATTATTATTTATCATCAATTTAATTCAACAATCGATGCAAAACAATTGCATCAAAAAAACTATATTTTAATAAACAAAAATTCTAAAGCTACGGTATTTGAAAAATTTACAAACGATAATAAAAAATCATTTATCAGTTTTAATACTAATATTGATGTTCAGAAAAATGCTTATCTTAAAAATTATTTAATTAATTCTAATAATATTGAAAATTGTATTTACCGATTTAAGAAAGTTAATATTGAAGCAAGCGCTAATTATGAAAGTTTTATATTTTCAAATATTATTAAAACAATTAGAGACGAAGTTGAGATTAATTTAACTGAATCTTTAGCTGAATGTTATTTGTATTACACGCAGTTCTTGAAAAATAATGAAGATCATGAAATCAAAGTTAAAATTAATCACTTAGCTGAAAATACTCAAAGTTATCAATTTTCAAAAAGCATTATTGATGGCACTGCTAAAGGAGTTTATCAGGGAAAAATTTTTGTAGATCAAATAGCGCAAAAGACCAATGGTTATCAGTTAATTAAAAGCGTACTTTTATCTGATCAGTGTACATTTCATTCAAAACCAGAACTTGAGATTTATGCTGATGATGTAAAATGTAGTCATGGTTCATCATCCACTTCATTAAACAAAGATGAATTATTTTATTTAATGGCAAGAGGAATTCCACAGGATCAAGCCAAAAAATTAATCGTCCAAGGGTTTTTATCTGAAGTAGTTGAAAAAATTTCAGATGAACAATTTAAAAATTATTTTTTAAAGAAAACAGAGGATATGCTTGCATGAGTTTAAAAGACGTAAGAAGCAAATTTCCTATATTTAAATCTAATAAAAAATTAGTTTATTTAGACACAGCTAATTCAGCGCAAAAGCCAGCTGCAGTTATTGATGCTTTGGATGATTTTTATAGAAACAAATACTCAAATATTGGCAGAGGCGTTTATAGTTTAGCAGGGATAGCAACAGATGCTTATGAAAAGACAAGGCAAACAATTAAAGAATTTGTAAATGGTACGGCAGGTGAGATTATATTTACTAAGAATGCGACAGAGTCTTTAAATCTAGTTGCAAGCTGTTTTGCTAAGTTTTTAAAAGAAGGTGATGAAATCTTATTAACTGAACTTGAGCATCATTCAAATTATGTTCCTTGGCATTTTTTAAGAAAAAAAAAGGTAAATATTAAATTTATTCCAATCAACAAAGATGGTGAATTAGAATTAGATAAAGTTAATTCTTTAATAACAAATAAAACAAAAATTATTAGTCTTATTCATATTTCAAATGTTACAGGAATTACAAGTCCTCTTAAAAAGATAATTGAAATTGCAAAGTCTAAAAAAATTCCAGTTTGTATTGATGGTACACAAGCAGTAGCGCACACGAATGTTAATTTAAATGATTTAGATTGTGATTTTTATGCATTCTCTAGTCACAAAATGTATGGACCTGCAGGAGTTGGACTTTTGTATATGAAAAATCAATGGCTTGATAAGTTTGATCCGTTTTTAGGTGGAGGTGGCATGATTGAAAATGTTGATACTAAAAATATTACTTACGCAACAGGCGTGAATAAATTTGAAGCAGGTTCAATGCCATCCGCAGAAGTTATTGCTTTAAAAGAGGCCGTTCACTTTATTGATGACTTAAAAATTAAAAATATTGTAAGTCACGAACATAGTTTGACTGAATACGCCTTAGATAAGATTAAAAAATTTAATGATATTGAATTTGTTGGAAATCCATCAGAAGAGGCGAGTTTATTTTCATTTAATATAAAAGGCATTCATCCCCATGATGTTTCAACAGTTTTTGATCAAGATCATATTGCTGTAAGAGCAGGACATCACTGCTGTCAGGTACTCCATAAAAAAATGAATCTTATTTCATCGATTAGAGTTTCTTTTGGAATTTATAACACTAAGCAAGATGTTGATGCTTTGTGCGACAGTATTAAGAAATGTAAAAAATTATTTAAATTAAACTAATGGATCTAACAGAACTTTATCAGGATTTAATTTTAGACCACGGTAAAAAACCAAGAAATTTTGGTATATGCCCATCATCAAATCACGATGCTAAAGGTCACAATCCTTTATGTGGGGACAATATTCACGTTTATTTAAATTTAGATAACGACCACAAAGTTAAAGATATTTCTTTTGAAGGTTCAGGTTGCGCTATATCCGTTGCGTCTTCTTCTATTATGACTGAGATTGTTAAGGGTAAAACTGAAAAACAAGCACGTGAATTATTAGAATCATTTTTTAAAATGATCAAAGAAGGACAAGAAATAAAAAGAGTAGGGCTTACTGAGGACGAGTATATAAAATTTTCATCCCTTGCAGGAGTTGGTAGATTTCCAATGCGGGTAAAATGCGCAACATTATGTTGGCATACTTTAAGAGCAGCTTTTGATAACGATAAACAACCTATTAACTCTGAAAAAATCGACTAATGGATAACTCTCAAAAAATTGACGAAATAAAAGATAAATTAAAGACTATCTTCGATCCTGAAATTCCAGTTGATATTTATGAGTTAGGTCTTATTTATGATGTAAGGCTTAAGGATAAGATTTGCGAAATCGACATGACGCTTACTTCTCCAAATTGCCCAGAGGCACAAAGTATTCCAAATAATGTTAGAAAAGCTGTTCAGAGCTTAGGACATTATGATGAAGTGATTGTACATATTGTCTGGGATCCGCCTTGGGATAAGAGTAAAATGTCGGAAGTTGCAAAACTAGCTTTGAATTTATGACAAAACAATTAATTACTATTTCAGATAGTGCCGCAAAGCGTATTAAAGAAATTCTAAGTAACGCCGAGAGTGGAGTAAAAGGCGTGCGTGTTTCTGTAAAATCAGGAGGATGCGCTGGCATGGAATACGAAATGACTTATCTTAAAGAAACAATTCCAAATGACGAAGTTGTTAAAGATAATAACGTTGAAGTATTCATTGATCCAAAAGCGATTATGTATTTGTTAGGTACTAAAATGGATTACAAAGAAGATAAATTCTCATCTTCATTTGTCTTTAACAATCCCAATGAAACAGAACGATGCGGCTGCGGGGAGTCGTTTAAGATTTAATTTTAATTTTCAATGCTTACCAAGCTAAAAAAATTTAATCTATTTAAAACTTATATAATATTTCTTTTTTTACTAAGTTCATTTTATTTATGCTCTGTTTATTTGCTTAACGTTAATAACGCTATGTCAGAGTGGGTGATTAATTACGGAGGCGGTTTTGTAAGAAGAGGATTTATCGGAGAAATAATATTTCAACTGTCGACTTTCTTTAAAATAAACTTGAGAGACGTTTTTTTAATGTTGCAAATTTTATTATATTTTTTTTATTACATATTAATTTATTGGCTTTTTTCAGGTTTTAAAAAAAACTTTCTACTATGGCTTGCTATTTTATCTCCAGTTTTTTTCTCATTTGGTCTCTATGAATTAGAAGCTTTAGGAAGAAAAGAAATCCTGATGTATATTTTTTTTTCTTATAACTTTTATCTTTTTTATAAATTTAAAAATATTAATTTAAATTATATTTATACTTATTTATCAATATTAATTTTGATACTAAATCATGAATCAGTAATTTTTTATTTTCTATTCTATTTATTTTTTTTTGCAGTTATCGATAAGAAAAAGGATCTAAGATTTTATGTTTTAAATTTTTTATTATTTCTTACTGTTTTTGTTCCGTCATATTTAATTTACATAAACCCGCATTCCATTACAGATAATCTTGCGATGTGCAAAAGATTGCTAAATATTTCCAATGAAAACTGCGGAATGGCTGCTAATTACACAACAGCTCATTTATCTAGGCATATAAGCGAAGTTTCTTGGAGATTAGTGGATATAAAAAATTATACTTTAATTTTTATATTTGGTTTTACTAGTATCTTTTTATTAATTTATAAAAGTGAATTAATTAATAAAATTTTCTTTTATAAATTTAATCTTTTAGTAATTTTAATTCTTTGCTCTCTACCTGGACTTCTACTTTTTTATATAGCAGTTGATAGCGGCAGATGGACTAGCATGCTTTATCATATGCTCGCAATTTCTTATTTCGGTATGGTAAAATTAGGGTTTATAAATATTAATCCTAGCTTATATTTTAAATTTATTAATTTTGATAACATTAAAAATAACTTTCTATTTTATTTTTTAATATTTTTTTTATGTTTTGGATGGAGCCCAAAAGCAGTTTATCATGAAAGTTTTGGCACTTTTCCAGCTTATAGAATGATCGTTAAAACTCCTAAATTTTTTGATAATTTTAAACAGCCTGAACATTTTTTCAATAAATTTTGATATTTTTGAAATATAAATTAAAATTTAAATTGCTCTGCCAAGTTCCTTTCCTTCAATCCAAATTTTTTATCGTACAAAAGTCTAAATGTTTTATTTTTATTTAAATAAATATTTACACTCAAAACATCTCTAACCTCAATATTATCAGCAACTACGCTAACAGGTCTTTTTTTAGGTTCTAAATTTTTAATAGAAACTTTACAGCGGTTATTAATTGTAGCGCCTCTCCAACCTCTAGGTTTGAACGGAGATATTGGAGTAATTGCTAGTAGATTAGACTCAAGATCTAACACAGGACCACGCGCAGAAAAGTTATATGCAGTGCTTCCTGCAGGGGTTGCAACCAATGTACCATCACAAACAATTTCCTTCATTCTTACTTTATTATCAATTTTAATCTCAAGTTTTGCGGCCTGACGAGTTTCTCTAAAAACAGAAACTTCATTGATAGCAATAGCTGTTTTAATTTTACCTTTTTTATTTTTTACGTACATTTCAAGAGGATGAAGTTCTGCAATATTAGATTTGTTAATTTTTTTTAATAAATCTTTTTCATCAAATTTATTTAATAAAAAACCACGATTACCTTTGTTCATGCCATAGAAAGGAATTTCGTATTTTTGATATTTTTTAAGAGTTGCGAGCATAAATCCATCGCCACCTAAGACAATGAATACGTCCGAATCATTGATGGGTGAATTTTTATATTTTTTAATAATAGATCTTTTTGCAGCTTGTGCATTTGGACTAGAGTCCGCGATAACATGAATTTTATTATATGATCTATGCATTTGTGAAAAATTTAAAATCCATTAATAACTTAGCTAATGTACCACTTAAATATTACTGAGGCATTTAAAAAATATACTAAGCAACACAGCCTGCAAAAAAACATAAATCAGGAAGATTTAATCAAAACTTTAGACACTTTAAGCGAACAACTAAAGCCTTCATTTTTAAAGTCTGTTGCTAGTATTTTTGGAAATAAAAAAACTAAAGGTTTTTATCTTTACGGTGATGTGGGAGCTGGCAAAACCATGATTGTTAATTTCTTCTTAGAATATTTAAATCACCCAAGAGTATTAAAAACTCATTTTAATAAGTTTATGGTCGATATTCATAACAAGCTTCATAAGTTAAAAAACGAAACCAATCCATTACCTAAAATTGTAAAAACTTTTAAAAAAGATTTCGATATTATTTACTTTGATGAATTTCAAATTACAAACATTGCAGACGCAATGATCCTTGGAAAGTTATTAGAGCAATTTTTTGATAATAATATTTTTATTATCACAACATCTAACGCAAAACCTGATGATTTGTATCTTGGTGGCCTGCAGCGAGATCAATTTCTTCCTTATATTGAAGTTATTAAAAAAAACACCTTAGTTTATTCTTTAGATTCTGGAAGAGATTATAGAGAACTTTATTTAAGTAAAAAAAATAGATTTTTTATTGTTAAAGATTCTGAAACTAAAAAAAACTATAACCAAGTTTTGTTTACTGTTTTAAGTGGAAAACAATTTGCAACTCATGTGATTGAAGTTAAAACACGAAAAGTTATTATCGATAATTATGTTTCAGGAATTGCAAAATTTGATTTTAAAGATTTATGCGTTCAAACGTATGGCTCAGAAGATTATATTGAAATTTGTAAAATAGTTAAAATTTTTTTTATTGAGAATATTCCAAATTTTACAGACGAGCTTATTAATGAGCAGTATCGATTTATTAATTTAATCGACATTATTTACGATAATCAACTAAGTCTTGTTGCAACGGCAGCAGTTCCCATTAATCAGCTCACAAGTAGCGCTAAACTTACTAAGGTATTTCAGAGAACTTTAAGTAGACTTAAAGAGCTTACTGCTTCTAATTAATTTTTAATCTAAGCCTATAATCTTACCATTAACGTAATCAATGCTTTCAGCTTTAGGAACCTTTGGTAAACCTGGCATTGTCATTACGCTTCCACAAATCATAATTATAAATTCAGCTCCCGCTGCAAGACAAATTTCCCTAATTACTACATTGTGTCCTGTGGGTGCACCACGTAATTTTGCATCCGTTGAAAAAGAACTTTGAGTTTTAGCAACACATACTGGAAATTTTCCGTAACCTGTCTTTTGTAAATTTTCGATTTGCTCTTTTACATTATCATCAGCAGTAACTTCTGATGCTCTGTAAACTTTTTTAGCAATTTTATTAATTTTATCCCAAAGTGTATCGTTATCTTCATACGAAAATTGCATTTTCTGTTTGTTTGTTTCACATAATTCAACAACACTTTTTGCAAGATCAACTGCACCTTTGCCGCCATCACTCCAATGAGAAGCAAGAACTGTTTTTACACCTAATTTTTTCATTCTTTCAAAAATTAAATCAATCTCAGCCTTAGTATCATTGGTAAATTTATTAATAGATACAACGCAAGGAAGGTTAAAAACTTTAGTTATATTTTCAACGTGACGTTCTAAATTAACAATTCCTTTATCAAGTGAACCAAGATCTTCTTTAGTAAGATTAACAAGTTCAGCTCCGCCGTGGTATTTTAACGCTCTAACAGTTGCAACTACCACCGTTGCGGATGGATAAAGTCCTGTTTTTCTACATTTGATATCAATAAATTTTTCAGCTCCAAGATCAGCACCAAAGCCTGCTTCTGTAACTACATAATCAGCAAGTTTTAAAGCAGCTTTTGTTGCAATTGCAGAATTACAACCATGGGCAATATTTGCAAATGGCCCTCCATGAACAAAGGCTGGATTATTTTCTAAAGTTTGAACTAAATTAGGAGCTAAAGCATTTTTTAAAAGCACTGTCATAGCACCATCTGCTTTTAATTGTTTTGCAAGCACTGGCTTCCCATCCTTTGAATAAGCCACAACTATTTGCCCAATTCTTTTTTTTAAATCTTCAATTGATGTTGCAAGACAGAAGATTGCCATAATCTCAGATGCAACGACAATGTCAAAACCATCGTCGCGAGGATATTCAGATCTTTTTTCACCAACACCGATACTAATTTTGCGCAGTGCTCTGTCATTCATATCAACCACACGCTTTAACTGAATACGTTTTGGATCGATGCCTAATTGATTGCCTTGGTAAATATGGTTATCAAGCATTGCGGCTAGAAGATTATGAGCTAATGCAATTGCAGAAAAATCTCCTGTGAAATGTAAATTAATATCTTCCATTGGAACAATTTGTGCAAATCCACCACCAGCCGCTCCGCCTTTAACACCAAACACAGGACCCAACGAAGGCTCCCTTAAACAAATAATAGCTTTCTTGCCAATATGATTTAAAGCATCACCCAAACCAACTGTTGTTGTAGTTTTTCCTTCACCTGCAGGAGTTGGACTAATTGCTGTAACTAAAATTAGTTTACTATCTCTTTTATCCTTTAATTTTTCAAGGTAAGACAGAGAAACTTTTGCTTTAAAACGTCCGTAAGGCTCAAGTTCATTTTCAGGTATGCTCAAGTTATCAGCAATCTCTGATATCTTTTTCATCTTTGCTTGTTGGGCAATTTCTATATCACTTGGCATAGTTTAAATTTTTTTAGACTTACTAATTAACGAATAAGAAGAAATAAGTCATTTAAAATGCTCTATTTAAAAATTGTTTGTTTTTATAATTAAAATTATGTACTAAAATCTCTTTCTTATTAAAAAGCCCTAATAGCTCAATTGGTAGAGCAACTGATTTGTAATCAGTAGGTTTGCGGTTCAAGTCCGTATTAGGGCACCACACTTATCTTTTAAACGTAGATCTCATCGCTATCCCAAAACATAAAGAACCTAAAATTCCTCCACCATAAACAATAAGTAGAGGATAAAAGTCATGATTTGCTAGCGCCGCATACCAAGGAGCAAGTGTTAATATAAATGGAAAAAAAATTAATCCTAAAAAAGCAATGATGGGTCCGAATACTTCTTTCACTACATCAAAACAAATAAACAAACCGTAAAATGCAGTAATCACATAAATTAATATTCCAACAAGAAAGAATGGACTTAGACGTATTCTCTTAAATCTTGGCTCAGATGTTTCGTTATTATTAATTCTTTCAGCTTCAACTTCTTTAACTTCAATAATCTGTCTATTTTTATCGTCTGTCATGCTTTTAACGCTAGTGTCATTTGTATTAATTGACCTTGATACAATTACTATACCTATAGTAGATTAGCTAAAAATAATTAACAGGGGACTAATAAAATGTTTAAACAAATAAGAATAGCTTGTTTATCTTTAGTATCGATTGCGACTTTATTTATCGGTACTGCACAAGCTCAGTCTACATTAGACAAAGTTAAATCATCTGGCGTAATTACACTTGCGTACAGAGAATCATCAGTTCCATTTTCTTACCTAGGTGAGAATGGTCAACCAGTAGGTTTTGGTTTTGAAATTTGTAAAAAAATTGCTGATAAAGTTAAAGCACAAACTGGATTAAAAACACTTGAAGTTAAGTTACAAGCAGTAACTTCTCAAAATCGTATTCCATTAATTCAAAATGGTACAGTTGATGTTGAGTGTGGATCAACAACAAATAATTCAGAGCGTGGTCAACAAGTTCAATTTGCTACAAACTATTTTTATACTGGCACTCGTTTTTTAGTGAAAGCTAACAGCGGTATTAAAAGTATTAATGATTTAAAAGGTAAAACTTTAGTTGTAACAACTGGAACTACTAACTACCAAATCTTAAGAAATTTAAATGCTGAAAAGAATTATGGCTTTGAATTAATTGGTGCGAAAGATCATGCTGATGCTTTATTAATGGTTGAGACTGATAAAGCGCATGCCTTCGGTATGGATGACATTTTGCTATACGGTCTTAAGGCTTCATCTAAGAGCCCAGCAGCACTTGCTGTAGTTGGAGATGCTATCCAAGTTGAGCCTTATGCCATCATGTTTAGAAAAGATGATCCAGCGTTTAGAACTCTAGTAAATGGAGTGATTGCTGATTTAATTAAAACTGGTGAATTCAATAAACTATATACAAAATGGTTTATGACTGCGATTCCTCCAAAAGGAAACAATTTGAATGCGCCAATGAGCAAAGAGCTTAAAGATAATCTAAAAGCATTATCTGATAAGCCAGCAATATAATTAACTACTTAGGTAGTAATTTAAAAAAATAATATGTTTTTGATATTAACCGCACTAATAAAAAGTGCGGTTAGTATCTTTTTTAATCTTAAAAATTTTTACATCGAATTTTTGCTAGTGGGGAAGCGAAATGAATTACACATTTAACTGGAGTTTCTTTCTTAAGAGCGTTGGCGGTAAAGAAACTTATTTAACTTGGCTGTTTACAGCTTGGAAGTGGACTCTAATCATTTCATTCTTTGGTTTTATTTTAGCTATAAGTGTCGGTCTTATTGTTGGTGTATTTAGAACAACAGAGAATAAATACTTAGTTAGAATTGGAAACATTTGGACCGAAGTATTTAGAAATGTGCCGATGTTAGTGCAAATATTTCTTTGGTATCACGTTGTTCCATTCTTTTTTCCTTTCATGAATAAAGCACCAAGATATGTGCTTGTTATAATGGCTATAGGTTTATTCACTTCTTCACGAATTTCAGAACAGGTAAAATCAGGCATTCAATCTCTTTCAAAGGGACAAAGATTTGCATCGTTAGCATTAGGCTTAAACGTTGTACAAACCTATCGATACGCACTTTTACCTCAAGCGCTTCGCATTATTATTCCAACTTTAACAAGTGAAGCGATGAATATTATTAAAAATTCATCAGTTGCTTTTGCAATAGGTATTGCTGAACTCACTATGTTTGCAATTCAGTCACAAGAAGAAACTGCGCGCGGGATTGAAATATATTTAGTTGTAACTTGTCTTTATTTTATTTCTGCTTTTGCTGTTAATTTAATTTCGCATTATATAGAACATAAAGTTCAACTTCCCAACCCAATCCATTCTAGAAAATGACATTAGATTTTAGTTTTTTTACATTCCATGTAATTTCAACCTTTCTTGTTAAGGGATTAATTTTTTCTTTAAAAATAACTCTTATTGCGATGGTTGGTGGAATTATTATTGGAACTTTAATTGCTATGATGAGGTTATCTAGATTTAAATTTTTAAATGTTCCAGCTTTTGTTTATGTAACTTTCTTAAGATCTATTCCTTTAGTTATGGTGATTTTATGGTTCTTTTTATTAATACCAATATTAACTGGAAAAACTTTAGGCACTGAATATTCAGCTATCATTACCTTTACAGTTTTTGAATCTGCTTTTTATGCTGAGATTATGAGATCAGGAATCCAAAGCATTAAAAGAGATCAAGTTCAAGCAAGTTACGCTTTAGGATTAACTTATTTGCAAAGTATGTGGCATGTGGTTCTGCCTCAAGCGTTTAGAAATATGTTACCAGTGTTGCTGACGCAAACTATAGTTTTATTTCAAGACACTTCATTGGTTTATGCAATTGGTGCTTATGATTTATTAAAAGGTTTTGATGTATTATCTAAAAATTACAACAGACCAGTGGAAGCTTATTTAGTGGCCGCTGCAGTTTATTTTGTGATTTGTTATAGTTTGTCATACGTTGTAAAATTAACACAAAACAGAATTCAAATTATTAGGTAAAATTATGATTGAAGTTAAAAATGTTTCAAAATGGTTTGGATCTTTTCAAGCTTTAGATAATTGTTCGTTCTCAATTGAAAAAGGAGAAGTAGTTGTTATTTGTGGTCCATCTGGTTCTGGTAAATCAACTTTAATTAAAACTATTAATGCTTTGGAGCCTTTTCAAAAGGGAGACATATTAGTTGATGGTATTAAATTAAATGACCCTAGCACGAATTTACCTAAATTAAGATCAAGAGTTGGAATGGTATTTCAAAACTTTGAATTATTCCCACATCTTAGTGTTATGGAAAATTTAACATTAGCGCAGATTAAAGTTTTAGGCAGATCTAAAGATGAAGCCAATTCTTATGGACTTAAATATTTACAACGCGTTGGTTTAGCCAACCAGAAAGATAAATTTCCAGCTCAATTATCGGGCGGTCAACAACAACGTGTCGCAATTGCAAGAGCTTTAAGCATGGATCCAATCATTATGTTATTTGACGAACCAACTTCAGCATTAGATCCTGAGATGGTTGGAGAAGTTTTGGATGTGATCGTAAAACTTGCTAATGAAGGCATGACTATGTGTTGCGTTACACATGAAATGGGCTTTGCACGCAAAGTAAGCAATAGAGTTATTTTTATGGACGAAGGTCGAATTGTTGAAGACTGCAGTAAAGATAAGTTCTTTGGAAATGTTAATGATCTTTCACCTCGAACACGTGATTTTTTATCTAAAGTTTTAAGACACGGTTAATAATGGTGGGCATGGCAAGGATCGAACTTGCAACCTCTACGATGTCAACGTAGCGTTCTACCACTGAACTACATGCCCGTTTAGATTTTTATATTATGGAATTAAGACGGCAGGTCCTAAAAGTTTTCTACTTTCCAATTCTTCATGAGCAAGAATGGCATCTTTAAGAGCAAATTTTTTAAACACTTTAATTTTAAATTTATTATTTTTAACAGCTTCAAATACAGTATTTGATGCTTCCATTAACTCTTGTCGTGTAACTGTGTAATGAGCAATGGATGGTCGAGTAATAAAGATACCTTTTGGCTGCATATGTTTTTTAGGATCAATATTTAGAACTGGTCCTGAGGCGCTACCAAATGAAACCATAGTTCCTCTAATTGCTAGGCAATCGATAGATTCATCAAATGTTTTTTGACCAACACCGTCATAAACAACATCAAGCATTTTGCCATTTGTAATTTCTTTCACCTTTTCAGAGAATTTTTCTTTTGAATAGTTGATTACGTAATCAAAACCATTTTCTTTAGCAATTTTAGCTTTTTCATCAGAACTTACAGTTCCAATAGTTTTACATCCAAGTGACTTTGCCCATTGTCCAAAAACTTGACCCACGCCACCCGCCGCAGCATGAAATAATATGAATTGATCTTTTTTAACTTTATAGGCTCTGTGTAATAAATATTCGCAAGTTACTCCCTTTAACATTAATACCGATGCAATTTCATCTGTGATAAAATCTGGAATTTTTACAATTTTTTCTTGAGGATAAACTTGCTTTTCTGAATATGCCCCTGGAGGAGCAGCAGCGTGTGCAACACGATCACCAACTTTAAATTCTTTTACATCAGAACCTACTTCTTCGATAACACCAGCAGCCTCAAGCCCAATTCCAGTTGGAAGAGGAAGGGGGTAAAGTCCTGTTCGGTGATAAGTGTCGATATAGTTTAATCCGATAGATTTATTTTTAATAAGAACTTCATTCGCAGCAAGTTTCTTAAGCTCAATATCTTCAAACTTCATTACATTGGGCTTGCCAGTTTCGTAAATTCTAATTGCTTTAGTCATTATTATTAAGTATCATTTAAACATATTTTGCTAATGATAAAAACATTTTTTATTTTCTTTTTTTTAACTTTTTTTTTTAATAATTCAGCTGTTAAAGCTGCAGATACAGGTCCACCGCCAATCATCATTAGAAAAAGTGATCCTATTTATGCAGACGCCAAGCAATTAGTTAAGGACAAAAAATTTAGTGAAGCTGCTGTTATGTTAGAAGCGATATTAAACGATAATAAAAATGCCAATAACCCAGATATTTTAAATGACTATGGCTACTCACTTAGAAAGATTAAACAGTATGAAAAAGCTGAAAAATATTATTTAGCCGCATTAAAAATTAATCCAAATCATGCTGGAGCAAATGAATATTTAGGTGAACTTTATCTTGAAACGCAAAGACCAGAACTTGCTAAAAAAAGATTAGAGGTTTTAAAAAGTTGTAATTGTGATGAATTTAAGTTGTTAAAAGCAAATATTGATCGTTACAAACCAGACGCGCCTTTTGTTCCGACTTCAAGTTGGTAACATATAAATTTTAGCATTAATTTTCCTTAAATTACTTAGAAATTTTTTTAAAAAACTATCAACAGTTGTATGAGATTCTATGTTTAGTAGTCTTATTACTTGTAATATAAGAGTGGCCAATGTTCTTCGAATATTTACAAAATTACCTAACTATTTTAATCTTTTTACTAGTTGCGATTGGTGTCGGAATAGCATTCATCGTTGTAAATCTCTTATGCGCTCCCAGTAAGCCAGATACTGAAAAGCTGTCACCTTATGAGTGCGGATTTGAACCATTTGGAGACTCTAGAATGAAGTTTGACGTACGTTTCTATTTAGTTTCAATTCTTTTTATTATTTTTGATCTTGAAGTTGCTTTCCTTTTTCCTTGGGCGATTAGCCTTGGCAAAATTGGAGCGCTTGGCTTTTGGTCGATGATGATTTTTCTTTTTACATTAACAATTGGATTTATTTATGAGTGGAAAAAAGGGGCTCTTGATTGGGAATGATGCAAAATAAGTTAGATCAAATTCCCGATGAGTTTAAAGATCTCGCTAAGGACTTTAGCGAAAAAGGCTTTATTACTATTTCAAGTGAAAATTTAATTAATTGGGCAAGAACAGGATCATTACACTGGATGACATTTGGTCTTGCATGTTGTGCAGTTGAGATGATGCAAACGTCTATGCCGCGTTATGATCTTGAACGATTTGGAGCGGCACCCAGAGCCTCCCCAAGACAATCTGATGTGATGATTGTTGCAGGAACTTTAACAAATAAAATGGCTCCAGCACTTCGAAAAGTTTACGATCAAATGCCAGAGCCTCGCTATGTAATCTCTATGGGAAGCTGTGCAAACGGCGGGGGTTATTATCATTATTCATACGCAGTAGTTAGAGGTTGTGATCGTATTGTTCCAGTTGATGTTTATGTTCCAGGTTGTCCTCCATCTGCTGAAGCGTTGTTGTATGGAATATTACAATTACAAAAAAAGATTAGAAGAGAAGGAACGATCGAGAGATAATTATGCAAAAAGTAAATCTAGATGTGAATATAAAAAATGAATTTAAATCTTTAAATATTGCTGAAAATTTTTCAGAGCCTGTTCTAGAGGTCTCTACAATAGAGTTACCAGGATTATTAATTTATTTACGAGATAATAAAAATTTAAGATTTAGGCAACTTATTGATATTTTAGGAGTTGATTATCCAAAACGTGAAAACAGATTTGATGTTATTTATTTATTGTTAAGTCATGAATTTAATAACCGAATTACAGTTAAGGTTTCTGTAAAATTAGATGAAGCTCTGCCAAGTGTGGTGCCTATTTTTCCAGTAGCCAATTGGTTTGAAAGAGAAGCCTTTGATATGTATGGGATTAAATTTACAGATCACCCAGATCTTAGAAGAATTCTTACAGATTATGAATTCGAAGGCTACCCACTTCGAAAAGACTTTCCTTTATCAGGTCATACAGAAGTTCGTTATGACGACGAAGTTAAAAGAGTTGTTTATGAACCAGTAAAATTACCACAAGCGTATCGTGATTTTGATTTTGAATCTCCTTGGGAGGGAACGAAATATATTAAGAAAGAAACGGATAAGAGGTAATGGCAAAAGAAACAAAAACTATGAATCTTAACTTTGGTCCGCAACATCCTGCAGCGCACGGTGTGTTAAGATTAATTCTTGAGCTTGACGGCGAAGTTATTGAAAGAGCCGATCCACACATTGGATTACTTCATAGAGGAACAGAAAAATTAATTGAAAATAAAACTTATACTCAAGCCGTTCCTTACTTTGATAGATTAGATTATGTTGCACCTATGAACCAAGAGCATGCATTCGCTCTTGCCATTGAAAAATTATTAGATATTAAAGTTCCTATACGAGCGAGTTATATTCGAGTTATCTTCTGTGAGATTGGAAGAATTTTAAGTCATATTTTAAATATCACTACACAGGCATTAGATGTTGGAGCATTAACACCTTCTCTTTGGGGGTTTGAAGAGAGAGAAAAATTAATGGTGTTTTATGAAAGAGTTTCAGGATCTCGTTTGCATGCAAACTATTTTAGACCTGGTGGTGTACATCAAGATTTTCCAGTCGGACTTAAAGAAGATATTTTAGATTTTTGTAAACATTTCCCAAAAGTAATTGATGATTTAGAAAATTTATTAACTGACAATAGAATTTTTAAACAAAGAAACGTTGATATTGGAATTGTAACTCCACAAGATGCAGTTGCACTTGGTTTTTCTGGAGTTATGTTAAGAGGATCTGGAATTGCTTGGGATTTAAGACGATCTCAGCCTTATGAGGTATATGATAAATTTAAATTTAAATTACCCCTTGGAAAAAATGGAGATTGTTACGACAGATATCTTTGCAGAATTGAAGAGATGAGAGAAAGCACAAAAATTATTGTTGATGCATTAAATAATCTTCCAGAAGGGCCCGTAATGACAACAGATGGAAAAGTGTCACCACCTTCAAGGGCTGCAATGAAGAAATCAATGGAGGCTTTAATTCATCACTTCAAATTATTTACAGAAGGTTATCATGTTCCAAAAGGTGAAGTGTATGCTTGTGTAGAAGCGCCTAAAGGAGAATTTGGAGTTTATTTAATTGCAGACGGTTCTAACAAACCATATCGATGCAAAATTAAAGCACCTGGATTTGCTCACTTACAAGCAATGGATTATGTAGTGAAAGGTCACATGTTAGCTGACGTTCCTGCAGTACTTGGTTCAATGGACATCGTATTTGGAGAGATTGACCGATGAGTGGTAAACATGTTGCAAAAGATCAACCTGCTACATTTGAATTCAATACAGCTAATCAAAATCGAATTCAGGAAATTTTAAAAAAATATCCTCCAGAGCGAAAAAAGAGTGCAGTAATGCCGCTTTTAGATCTTGCTCAAAGACAACATGATAATTGGATCCCAAATGCTGCAATTAAAAAAATAGGCCAGATTTTAGATGTTCCCTACATAAAAGTTTATGAAGTTGCAACTTTCTACACGATGTACAATTTAGCACCTGTTGGAAAATACTTTGTACAAGTTTGCACTACATCTCCATGCATGATCAGAGGATCAGGAAAGATTGTTGATCTTTGTAAGAAACATATTTCAGAAAAAGAAGGAAAATTAAGCGACGATCAAAAATCATCTTGGATTGAAGTTGAGTGTTTAGGCGCATGCGTTAGCGCTCCAATGATGCAAATCAATGATGATTTTTATGAAGATCTTACAGAAGAAACTGCTAATAAAATTTTTGAGGGAATTAAAAACGATAAATTACCTAAGCCAGGATCGCAAAAAGGAAGAGTTGGGTTTGAACCAAGTAAACGATTAACTTTAGTAAAAAATTAAATGTTACAAGACAAAGATAGAATATTTATAAATTTATATGGAGATTTCGGTAGAGATGTTCAGTCTGCAAAAACTCGTGGCGACTGGAAAGACACGAAAGATATTATTGCAAAAGGAAAAGATTGGATCATTAACGAAGTAAAATTATCAGAACTAAGAGGACGTGGAGGAGCTGGATTTCCAACTGGAATGAAATGGTCTTTCGCTCCAAAAGAAGTAAAGCCAGGCCGTCCTCATTACTTAGTTATTAACGCCGATGAGTCAGAACCTGGAACTTGTAAAGATAGAGATATCCTAAGATTCGAACCGCAAAAATTAATTGAAGGTTGTTTAATAGCTTCGTACGCAGTCAATGCTAACACTTGTTACGTTTATATTCGTGGCGAATACATTGCTGAAAGCAAAATATTACAAGAAGCAATTGATGAGGCTTATAAAAATGGTTTGATTGGTAAGAATGCTAGTGGCACAGGATTTGATTTTGATATGTATATTCATCTTGGTGCTGGCGCTTACATTTGTGGAGAGGAAACAGCGTTACTTGAAAGTTTAGAAGGTAACAAAGGTCAGCCAAGATTAAAACCACCATTCCCGGCTCTAATAGGTCTTTATGGATGTCCAACTATTGTGAACAATGTCGAAACTATTGCGGTGGTTCCAACAATATTAAGAAGAGGTGGAAAATGGTTTGCAGGATTTGGCAGACCAAAAAATACTGGCACAAAAATTTTCTGTATTTCTGGAAACGTAAATAACCCATGTAACGTTGAAGAAGAAATGGGAGTTTCTTTAAAAGATTTAATTGAAAAACATGCAGGCGGAGTAATTGGCGGTTGGGATAATTTACAAGCAGTAATCCCAGGTGGATCATCAATGCCACTACTTAGTAAAAAAATTTGCGACACTATAAGAATGGATTTTGACTCTTTAGTTGAAGTTAAAAGCGGTCTTGGAACTGCTGGAATTGTCGTAATCGATAAGTCTCAAGATATTGTTAAATGTATAGCGAGAATTGCTAGATTTTATAAACACGAAAGTTGCGGCCAATGTACCCCATGCAGAGAAGGATCTGGTTGGATGTGGAGAATGTTAGAGCGAATTGCAAAAGGAGATGCTGAAGTTGCTGAACTCGACATGTTAATGGATGTAACAAAACAAATCGAAGGTCATACGATTTGTGCATTTGGAGAAGGATCATCTTGGCCAGTTCAAGGTTTGTTAAGACACTTTAGAGCGGAGATGGAAGAAAGATTAACTCATAAAAATATATAGATGGTAAAAGTTAAAGTAGATGGAATTGAAGTAGAGGTACAACAAGGCGCAACAGTACTACAAGCCTGTGAAGTTGCCGGAAAAGAGATCCCAAGATTTTGTTATCACGAAAGATTATCCATCGCTGGTAATTGCAGAATGTGCTTAGTTGAGATGGAAAAATCCCCAAAACCTGTTGCATCGTGCGCAATGCCTGCAGCTGACGGACAAGTGATTTACACAAATACCGAGATGGTAAAAAAAGCAAGACAAGGTGTAATGGAATTTTTACTTATCAATCACCCATTAGATTGTCCTATTTGTGATCAAGGGGGCGAGTGTGATCTTCAAGATCAGTCTATGAAGTATGGGGTTGATAAATCTAGATACGAATTAAACAAACGATCAGTTAAAGAAAAATACATGGGACCATTAATTAAAACGGTTATGACAAGATGTATTCATTGCACTCGTTGTGTGAGATTTGCAGAAGAGATTGCAGGTGTTCCAGAAATTGGCGCTATTAATCGTGGTGAGAATATGGAGATTACAACCTATTTAGAAAAAACTTTAGATTCAGAACTATCAGCAAACGTAATTGATCTTTGTCCAGTAGGAGCTTTAACTTCAAAGCCTTATGCCTTTGAAGCAAGACCTTGGGAGTTAACAAAAACTGAAAGCATTGATGTCATGGATGCTGTTGGTTCTAATATTCGAGTAGATACAAAAGGTTGGGAAGTTAAAAGAATTCTACCAAGAGTGAATGAAGAAATAAACGAAGAGTGGATTTCTGATAAAACTCGTTATGCTTGCGATGGGTTATTAAAAAATAGAATTGATACACCTTACATTAAAGTTACTGGAAAACTTCAGCCTTGCAGTTGGGATGATGCATTTAAATATATTTTTGAAAAAACAAAAGATTTTTCTGGAGATAAAGCTTACGGAGTAGTTGGAGATCTTATTGATGTTGAGAGTATGTATATGTTCAAAAGATTTTTTAAAGATGTTTTATCCTCTGACAATATAGATTTTAGACAGTCTAATTATTTTATCGATCCATCAAACAAAGCGAATTACTTATTCAACACGTCTATCGCTCGTTTAGAAGAAGCCGATTTAGTAGTTTTAGTCGGATCTAATCCAAGATTAGAAGCTCCAATCTTAAATGCTAGAATTAGAAAAGCACATTTAGCTAGAAAAACTAAGGTTTATTCTATCGGTAACGTAGGCGATCTTACTTACCCTCATGAGAATGTAGGTTCTTCTGTTTCTATTCTTTCTGATGTTTTAGGAAAAAATCATAAAATTTATAACAGTCTTAAATCTGCAAAAAAACCAGTATTCATTATTGGTGAATCTGGACTAAGCGGAGCAAACGGAGAGTTTGTTTTAGAAACTGTTAAGAAGATTTTAAAAGATAACAATTTTTTAAATTCAGAGTGGAATGGATTAAATATTCTTCATAATAACGCTTCAAGCGTGGGTGCAATTTATTTAAATTTAATTAAAAATAATTTCTTAGAAAAATTAAATGATAGCAATTCAAAACTAGTTTATCTTTTAGGTGCTGACAAAGTTAGAATTGATCCTAAAGGTAAATTCATAATCTACCAAGGATCGCATGGTGGATTAAACAGTACCATTGCAGATGTAGTATTACCAGGAGCGGCTTACACAGAAAAAAATGGTTTTTATGTTAACACTGAAGGAAGAGTTCAAGATGCCAAAAAAGCAAGTTTCCCACCAGGCGAAGGTAAAGAAGACTGGAAAATTTTAAGAGCGTTGTCAGATGTATTTAAAAAAACAATCGACATAAACACTCATTTTATTTTAAGAGAGAATTTATTTAAAGACTATCCAGCATTCAAAGAACTAGATCAGTTACCAAAATCATCAGCTGACACTTTAACTGTTAAAAATGTATCTCAAGCCAAAGGAGATATTAAAATTAATGATTTTGATTTTTACTTCTCAAACATTATTGCTGCATCTTCAAAAACGATGCATGAATGTAAAGATGCAAAAATTATATTACAAAAAACAGGAACAGATAATTAATGTTTTTAGAATATTTAAATATAGTTCTTTATGATCTTTTAAAGATCGTGGCACTACTTGTTCCAGTTCTAATTTCTGTCGCGATGATTGTTTGGGTGGATAGACGAGTGTGGGGGGCTGTTCAACTTCGAAAGGGGCCGAACGTGGTAGGTCCTTTTGGTTTACTGCAAACAGCAGCCGATGCGCTTAAATATATTTTTAAAGAAGTAATTATTCCAACTCACGCAAATAAAGTTATCTTTATTATTGCTCCAATCGTAACTATGTCTCTAGCATTAATTGCTTGGGCAGTTATTCCATTTAGCGAAACTCTAGTACTTGCAAATATTAATGTCGGAATTCTTTACATCTTTGCAGTGTCATCCCTTGGAGTTTATGGAATTATTATGGCAGGTTGGGCATCTAACTCTAAGTATCCATTCTTAGGAGCCTTAAGATCTGCAGCGCAGATGGTTTCATATGAGGTTTCAATTGGTTTTATTATTATAAATGTATTGCTATGTGCGGGTTCGCTAAACCTTGTTGATATCGTACTTGCGCAGAAGAATATTTGGTACGCCATTCCCTTATTCCCTATGTTTGTTATCTTTTTTATCTCTGCATTAGCTGAAACAAATAGACCTCCATTTGACTTGCCAGAGGCAGAAGCAGAGCTTGTTGCTGGATATCAAACTGAATATTCAGGAATGATGTACGCATTATTCTGGTTAGGAGAGTATGCAAATATTTTATTATTATGCGGACTTGGTTCAGTTTTATTTTTAGGTGGCTGGTTATCTCCGATAGACGCTTATCCATTTAACCTAGTTCCAGCACCTTTTTGGCTAATATTTAAAATACTATTCTTATTTATCTTATTCGCTTTAGTGAAAGCTATCGTGCCGCGATATCGTTATGATCAGTTAATGCGATTAGGGTGGAAAGTATTTCTACCATTCTCATTGTTCTGGGTAGTTGTAACTGCTTCTTTTTTATATTTTTTTAACTTATTGCCACAATGAAAATAAAATTTTCTAGAGTATTAAAAATAATTTTTTTATCGGAGTTTGTAAAAAGCCTTTATCTTGCTTTTATTTATATGTTTAAAAGAAGAGCAACTATTAACTATCCATTTGAAAAAGGGCCTATCTCTCCAAGATTTAGAGGAGAGCATGCATTACGAAGATATCCAGACGGAGAAGAAAGATGTATCGCTTGTAAATTATGCGAAGCGGTTTGTCCTGCACAAGCAATTACCATTGAAGCCGAACCTAGAGAAGACGGTTCGAGAAGAACAACACGATATGACATTGACATGTTGAAATGTATTTATTGTGGACTTTGTCAGGAGTCTTGTCCTGTGGATGCGATTGTTCAAGGACCTAATTTTGAATTTGCAACAGAAACTAGAGAAGAACTTTATTACAATAAAGAGAAACTTTTAGAAAATGGTGACAAGTGGGAAAAAGAATTAGCTCACAACATTAAAGCAGATAAATCATTTAGATGATAGCACACGCATTAATTTTTTACGTATTGTCAGCGGTTACCATTCTTTCTAGTATTATGGTTATTTCTTCAAAAAATACTGTGCATTCAGTTTTCTTTTTAATTTTAGCATTCGTAAATGTTTCTTGTTTATTTATAATGATTGGAGCTGAATTTGTCGGCATGATCTTACTGATTGTTTATGTGGGAGCTGTTGCGGTGTTATTTTTATTCGTAGTGATGATGTTGGAAGGAAACTTTACTAAAGTTAAACAAGGTTTTCTTCAATACATGCCATTTGGATTTTTTATTGCAGCAGTAATATTTTTTGAATTAATAATTATTATTGGAAGCTGGAAGTACAAGCCTGAATTTATTAATACTGCAAAAATTGTATATGACGCAAAGGATACAAATACTCAGCAAATTGGAAAATTACTTTACACAGATTACTTTTTACAATTCCAGCTTTCAGGAGTGATCCTATTAATGGCCATGATAGGAGCTATTTTACTTACTTTTAGACGAAGAGATAACCTTAGAAGACAGGATATTTTAAAACAATCCTCTAGAGAGCGAGAGGATTCAATTCGTCTTGTAGATGCTGAAAGTAATAAGGGAGTAAAGATTGATGATTGAAATTACTTTAGCTCATTACTTATTCTTATCTGCAATCATATTTACATTAGGGGTTTTTGGAATTTTTGTTAACCGTAAAAACGTGATTGTTATCCTAATGTCTATTGAGTTAATTTTATTATCGGTAAACATTAACATGGTCGCTTTCTCTGTTTATTTACAAAATATAACTGGGCAAATCTTTACACTCTTTATATTGACAGTTGCTGCTGCAGAAGCTGCAATTGGTCTTGCTATACTTGTAGTGTTCTTCAGAAACAGAGGATCTATTCAAGTTGAAGATATTAACTCGATGAAAGGTTAAATGATTTATTTAATATTATTTTTACCTTTACTTGGATCGTTTATCTCAGCTTTCTTTTATAAAAAAATTGGTGATATTGCTTGTCAGATTATAACATCTGCATTTGTTGTATTAGGTGCAGTTTTTTCATCTGCTATTTTAATTGAAACTATTAAGATAGGAAAAGTTTATCAACTTCCACTATTTGATTGGATTAGTTCTGGATCTTTAAAACTTCATTGGTCAATTTATGTAGATTCATTAACTGCTGTAATGCTAGTCGTTGTTAATTCTGTTTCAGCTTTAGTTCATATCTATTCAATTGGTTATATGAGCCATGATC
>Ga0304728_1000892_pt1 | contig 23258 bp, 31 predicted proteins | sample C_130625_MF_Meta_FD_190476 | JGI IMG/M metagenome (GOLD analysis project Ga0304728, IMG submission 190476) | Freshwater microbial communities from Lake Croche, Canada to study carbon cycling - C_130625_MF_MetaG (v2) (version 2) | ecosystem: Environmental > Aquatic > Freshwater > Lake | place... | reverse complement strand
CCGGGTTGATTGGTCTTGGCCACTGTACGCCAAGATCGCAGGCGCTATGAAACTGGCGGCTGCTGAACTAGACATCCCTCTCGAATGGGGCGGGGATTGGAAAACTTTGAAAGACGGTCCCCATTTTCAATTACCTTTTAAGGAATATCCATGAACATGACCATGAGTACCATTTTTACCGCACTCTTGCGCCACCTGTTAACCACTGCTGGCGGTGGCTTTCTGGTAACCTGGGGGTTGAGCGGCACCACCCTTGACGCCGTTATTGGCGCTGTGTCCACCTTGGCAGGTGTGGCATGGTCGATGTACGATAAAAAGACCACTGCCGACACCGCCGCAGGTTTTGGTGCACCCGCTGCTTAATTCTCAGCCTTGCTAAGTGTTGCCGTCAGGCGCTTAATCCGCGCCTGATGGTACTGACACATTGATTGAGAATAGTCTAATCCCGACTGGGCACGCAGCAAATATCTTTGTGCGTCCTCAAGCTCGCGCATAGCCACGACCTGTGGACTAGGCAAACGGAACATGGCTTTTATTTTTTCAAACATTTCAAACTCCTTTTTGGTGTCGGTATTGCTTGACCGCATTTCGCAGTCCTGCTTGGGTTGTGGCCTTTTCATCAAGGGCCAAGGCTTGAGCTTGATCCAGGGTGTCCTGCATCAAGATTCTGTGACATAAAACAGGCGCGCCCTGTCCTTGCCTGCGCACACGGGCATTGAACTGGTCATACAAATCCAGACTCCAGTTAAGCCCATACCACACAAGAATGTGGCCGTTCTTTTGGAGTCCGTCGATTCCATGACCCATTGATGCCGGGTGCCCAATCATCAAAACGCAATCATTGGCTGCCCATCGTTTCATAGCGTTAATCAACGATGCTTCAGACTTACACTCAGTCAAGTTAATTGGATCAAGTGCTTTGAACTTTTCCATGATCCTTTGAGCATCGCTGCGGTAGGCATACGAGCAAAGCACAGGGCTTCCTTGAGCCTCGTCAATGATTTCCTCAAGTGCATCCAGCTTTAGGTCATGGATTGGTTCCCACAAGGGCATCCCTGCAACTGGGTACATGGCACCGTTGGAAAACTGAAGACACTTGTTAGTTAAAGCAGCTTGGTTAAACATCTCAACTTCTTTGCCGCTGTCCAACGTCAAGAAAAACTCTTTTTCCATTTGGTCATACTTGCCGCGAAGCTCCTCGGGCATTTCGATATTGATGTTGTTAACCATCAAATCGGGCAACGGGTTGTAATCCTCGGCGCTCATCTCAAGTGTGATGTCACCAATCAGGTTTTTGATTGTGCTTTCTGTATCGTCGTAAGGCAGCTCTTTGAATGGTCCTATTTTGCGATAAAACCGAGTCTTGAAAGCTGTCTTACTGGTGCCTAAACGCTGCCCCTTATCAACAACAAGGAACTGACCATGCAGGTCTTTGTAACCGTTGGACGCTGGGGTGCCAGTCAATCCTGTCGTCCAGACAAACTTTTCTGCGATTTTGCGGAATGCTTTGACGCGCGCAGTGGCGCTGTTTTTCATCTTACTTATTTCATCCCAGACAATGCCGTTGAACGGCAAAGGCTTGTCTTTTTTGACAAAGTAAGTTTGCAAGGTTTCAGATAACCAGCCCAAGTTTTCGTAGTTAATAAGATACACATCCGCAGGGCGCAAAAGCGCACGGGTACGCTGATCCTTGGTGCCGGTCACCATACTGAACTTGATGTCTTTGGTGTGTTGCCACTTTAACGCTTCTTGACGCCAGACTAATCGGATAACGCGAATTGGCGCCACGATAACCACACCAGTCAGAAAACCAGTGTTGATCAAATGCGAGAGTGCTGTAAGCGTAATTACCGTTTTACCCAAGCCCATGTCCAGCCAAAGCATCGACTCGGGGTGAGTGCACTGGAAGTTAACAGCTTTTTTTTGATACTCGTGCAGTAAGTCTGGCGTCAGCATCCCATCACCATTAAATCAATCATCGTTTTTCCTTCAGTTACGTTATCAATTACAAACACATTTACTTTTTGTTGTCGGAGTTTGGCGTGCTCTCGTTCTTGAGCCACAGTTGCCTTCTGTCCTTCACGCTTAAATTCACAGAACCACATACGTCCATTTGGCGAGATGAACAAACGATCTGGCACAGCAGCCCGTGCGGGGCTGGTGAACTTGTACGCAAGCACACTCTTTGTCCTGGCGTATTCACAGACTCGGGCTTCAATTTGCTTTTCCAGCATGATCTTCCACCTCCTGGGCCAGTAGTTGCAAAAGATTATGCGTTTCCCATTTTGGGTGATCTTCTGCTGCCTGGCGCAACAATCGTGCGATTCTATGGCGCTCAATAGACCGGGTTAATTCCATCTGTGCCTCGTAGGCTTCAAGGGTAAACATCATCATGGTTTGGCTCCTTTGGTTATGCGAGTGAAAGACATAGCTTTTCCACTTCTCGAATGTAATAATCAAACTCAATCGGCAGCTTTCCAGCATCCCGAATGTCATTGCAGGGTTGCACACCCCACCCAGCTTCCACGCCGATCTTGCGCCAGTCGTTTGGCTTCTTAGCTAACGGGGGCATCCATTTGAAAAGATGGCCACCGTTTTTGGCAATATAATAGCGGGTAATGTTTTGCAACTTTTGCGGCTCTTGGCCAGGGTATTCGATAGCCAAGTGACTCGAGCGAGGCACTTTGGTGCGTAGCATGAAATCCATTACATCAGGCCAGCTTTCAACAGTCTTACGAATCGGTGCGCCTTCGATCAGGACCTTCTCTGCCACCTTGGCAATCACCAAGGCGCCGTGATTCTGGGACCAGTCTTGGTCATACTCGTATGCGCCCTTGCGCTTAACCTTGCCGTTGTCATATTCTGCCAAGTAGTTGTTTACATCCCGAATTGACATCCGCTTGTAGGTGGATTCTTCGAGCTGCAACTTAGTGGCGTTTTCCCACACCATGCGAGCAGCGTCCAGCATATCCTTGTTAACCCGTGGAATCGACACGGTCAGCCCGTCGGTATTTACCTGAAGCAAACGAAGCCCATCAATTTGCATCAATGCTTCGGCCAGCATACACAACAATAATTGCCCATTTAGAGTAATTGTCATGGTGTACAGCGGATCATAAAACACGCTGAACTGGTTGTTGCTATCCCCATATACGCCGTTAAGCGCGAGCTTTAACATTGCTGATTCTGGGGAACTTTTGGGGTATCCTTTTCGTTGCTCAAATAGCTTGGCATAGATGGCACAGAACTCTTTACCCAAGTGTGCGGGGAAGAACCCATTCTTGATCGCCAAACTTGGATAGTATGACGTGACATCCAAATCCACGATGACTCGGTCAATATCTGACTCGATGACTTCTGACGTAACTGACCCATGAATCCCACCCAATCCAAAAACAAAATCAAATCCATTGACCCGTGCACTTAGGTCGGTAAATACACCCTTGGTCTCAGTGATGCTTTGTGCCTTAAGCCAGTTCAGCATCTGAGTAAACGCAGGCGCTTGAAAATTAATCCAAGGCAGAATCGCATCCCGCAAATGAATCACAGGGCGCTTGGACTGACGAGGTGTGCGACCCTTGTCAGAATAGTCATAGCAGGTCACCTGAGCCTGTTCCAAACTCATAATGAAATACTCTTTGCCAATCTTGGTGTCGTTGTAATTCAACCAATCTCGGCCAGGATATAAGGCGCACAGCTTCTCGCGAAACTGAATCATGTCCTTGGTAAATCCCATGAACTTCTTGGTCTCGCTGACATCATGCTGATTATATTTCTTCAACACCTGGGCCTGCTCTTGAGTTAGCATGGTGCCCACAGGGAACGGCAGGTCCTCGATGCTTTCTGAGCGCATATTGAACTCCAGCATCTTTAGACTGGTTGAACGTGCGCGGTTGTCAAAGTGATGGATTTTGAACAAGTCAATCTGTTGCACAAACCGATCCGTAGGATTGACTTGGTGCATCCATCGACTGTCATCATCTTGCGCGTCAATGATAGCCTGAGCTTTTTGATACAGCGTGTTGGCATCGCTCTGACCCATTCGGACCAATGTGTGAATCACAGGGTAATCAAACCCGAGGTTGTTAAACCCGATCATGCGTGCGTCAGTATTCTTGAGATACTGGAGGAACTCCACGATCTGCTTGGAATCATTACGCCAAGGACTTATCTCAAACATCCAGCGCAGCGGGGCATCAGCGTGTTCAACGGCCAAGGTAAACACGTTTGGAAATGTTTCAATGTCGAATACATAATCGTTACTCATAACCATTACTCAAGAGGTGGGGTACTCGCTGCGTCTGCTTGTGGATGAACCCACATTGTTAGCAGCATCCGCTTTCCCCCATTAACTTAATTGCCGCCTAAGAACGAAGGAAGCCCTTGGAACGGTGCAGCAGGCATCGTTGGAGACACTGCACCAAAACCAGCAGCAGCACCGGCCACGGCACCAAACAGGTTTGATGCGTCAACAGAACCCTCGCCAAATGGCGTATCGTCCCCAGCAAATTGCACAGCAATCAGATCGCAACGGATGCCACGACCATGCTTGTTGTCTTGCATCCAAGGTTTGATAGCGGCATTGACGCGACATCCACCGTACATCTTGCGTGCAAGCTGCTGGTAAGCCATCGTGTTGCTGGGGTCAACGGGTGAGCCATCAGCCTGAATCATCTGGGGCTGCGAGTCACGGCCAGCAGTGATAAAAACTTGGCCAGCGTAACCATCGTATGGCAAGAATGTCTTCTTGTTGATCTTCTCGTTACCCAAACCGAAGCAACGGGTTTTACGATCATTCTGAATCATGGCCATTACTGTCTGAGCGTGATCCTTAAACTTCTCCAGTGCCATATCGGCATAGCGTTTCATAAACTGCTGAAATCCTGCATGGTCCTGCGGCATGATGAACTCAGCGTTGTAGCTAATACGGGTGGCGCCGGTGGCTTCATTCACTTGCTTCTGGGGTTCAGCAAGGTGAGGAAAAGACAAACGAACGCTAGACAGAAAAACGATATCGGACATGATAATTACCTTTCAAAGTTACGAGAGCCACGAGGGCAAGGATTCGGCAGCAGGTGCTACCTCTACTGCACTGAACATAGGTGCAGCATTTGTGATGACAGCGGGGCGGCTGTCAGATTCGGATGCAACGGTGAGCTTGCCAGCCATCTTAACGACATAGTCTTGCTCCATGCGTTGCAGTTGACGATCAGTCAATTGGACTTGCGTGCCGTCTTTTTTGAGCCAGGTGAGCTTTTCAGCTTTAGCAGGACTCACAAGTTTAGTTTCATAGATGGCGCCTTTGGGGATGCCCATCTTCACGAGCTTCTCGGCCATTTCATCTTCTTTGAGCGACCATGCTCGGGACCCACGACCATTAACCAACTTGAGACCAGGAATAATTTGCCCAGCTTTCATCCGGCGCATGGCCTCTTCTTCAACTGACTCGAGAAGCTGTCGCATCAAGGGGGCTGCTTCGATGATCTGACGAATCTGTGAATCGTCCATCGTACTGGGGTCTTTATCTGCGCTTTGCTGCGCAACATCGAGCGTTTGGATTACTGTGGGAAACATGACACCCATCTCTTTCATTACATTGCCTGCCAGCGCGGAGCATGACCCCTTTGCACGGCAAAACTTACACTGACTTTCGCCCGGTACAAGCGGCGCATCCGGTGCATCGGTTGCTTTGGCTTGAACAACCATTGTACCAATCATGTCCAAGATATTCTTGACCGGCACTTCGGAAAAAACTATCGGACTTAGGCCCCTGATAGCATTTTTCGGTTGAACAATTGTCATGCGAACAGTCTTAAACGGGTATTCAAGGTTCACGGGAATTTGAAACCCAGCCAACACACCCATCGCATACTGCTGCAACTGGTGATTATCCTCGGCGCTTACCGGATTCATGCCGTCCTTGTAGTCGATCAGCTCAATGGTGTCGCCACCCAGAAGCTGAACGTCAACAGTTCCACCCATGTCATCACGACCAAGTAGATACTTGGGGTCAACCCGGGTCTCGGCATACACTTCACACAGACCGTTGTAATCACTTACGCGACTGTGGATGTAATCAATCGCCACCTTTACCCGTTCGGCACGACCTTTGTCAACGGTAAACTCACCCTCATGGTCCTTGAACGTCAGACCAATCATGGGCAACGGGTTAGCCAAGCCAGTCTTGATGCAGTGTTCCAACAAGGTGTGGGTATGAGTACCGTCCACTGAGGCAGCACCGGACTCTTGCTCCGGGTACTTTGCTTCCTCACGAATAGACCCTGGGCACAAGGCCCAGCGGTTACGTTTGGAGGGCGACAGTTGAGCGTGTGCACTCATTTCAATGCTTCCACACCAGCTACCAACTGGGCGTAATGCTCGGGCTTCACATCGTTGATGTTTTGGTAACCCATGCCGGTCAGCACTGTCTGAATCTGTCCACCCTTTTGTGGACCAAGGGTCTTATAAGCGCCCATGACATAGTCGATCAAACCCTTGCTATCCGAGAACGGTGCAACAGCCACAGGTGTCGCCGGTGCGACAGTAACGGGTGTTACAAACACTGGGGGAGCAGGCATCACGGGTGCGGCTGCTACTACTGGAGCAGGTGCAACTTCAACTACCGGAGCTTGCACCTCGGGCGCAGCTACTGGTACAGTGCCAGACTCCAGCTTGGCGGTCAGGGCGATCACGGCGGCGGTTAACGCCTCAATTTTATTTTCGAGTGACATAAAGAGATTCCTTCTTAGGATTGGGTTGGATTACAAGACGATCATCAAGAAACGACTCGATGAGTTCTCGCAAGACATCAGACGGTTTCCCGTATCGTTCTGCCTTGCGAATGAACGCGGTGCGGACACGTTGGCTCACTCGAAGAGTGATGTGTGTGTCTAGTGTTTTAGGTAAGGACATTTTTGAAATATCTTTGATTGGATGAACATAAGTGTATCACAATCGGCTACAATTGCAACACATGATCAAAAATAATTTCAAAAAGAAAACCCCGGTACCTTGCGATACCGGGGCTAAGTCCATTCCAACCAAGAAGGTGTTGGCAACTACCAACGAGCATATTGTATGAACACAGCAACCCAAGTGCAACCCCATCCCGCATCAATTGACGCTTACATCCGACATGGGTGGAGTCTTGTACCAATCCCTGCTGGCACCAAAGGCCCTCGCACACAAGGGTGGAATCTGCGTAAAAACGCTCTGAAAACCCAAGCCGATTTACCACCTGGCTATGGCATTGGTTTAGCCCATGCGTACAGCGGCACGATGGCGTTGGACATTGACAACTGGGACGCCACTGTTGCACAGGGCATCGACATCAACGGTTACTACAACGCAGCCGATGCAGTGATCATTGAGTCGGGTCGACCAGGGCACGGTAAGCTGCTTTATCGGATGCCTGACGGGTTGTGCCTGCCCACTAAGAAAATCATGGTCAACAGCATCACCGCATACGAGTTGCGTTGCGCTACGGCTAACGGTCTCACTGTGCAGGATGTTCTGCCACCCTCGATTCACCCTGAGACAAACCAACCCTATCGCTGGGCAGGCAATGGTAATTGGACCCGCCTGCCAATGATTCCACAGCCCCTGCTTGACCTTTGGCTTGGGATGTTGGAAAACGACAAGACGCGCACGATTGCCACCGGCGAAGTGATGGACGCTAGTTGGGAAGAGATCGGTGGTGCATTAGCTCATATCAACCCCGACTGTTCACGAGAAGAATGGATCAACTGCGGCATGGCGTTGCATTGGGCTGGCAATCAGACAGACCAGCTCGACCAAGCACTGATGTTGTGGAATGACTGGAGCTTGCCGTCTGCAAAGTATCCTGGCGAAAAGGCACTCACCCAACAATGGAAGAGTTTTCGTTCTGATAAAGACAACTCCGTTAAGTTGGGCACCTTGTTTCACTTGGCCAAACAGTCCGGTTGGGTGCGCCCAGCTATTGATGTGTCCGACCTGTTCAAAAACACCGAGCCGCCCAAGATTACTCCCGACGAATTGATCTCTGGCCTGCGCCCTTTGCCACCTGACATGGATGTGGCGCTATGGCCTAAAGTGTTGTGCGACCGTGCTAACCAAGTGGCCATTGAGATTGGGTGCGATCCGTTGGTTCCCTTATTTGCTGGCCTGTCTGCCGTCTGTGGGGCGGTTGATGCACGCACTCGGCTTGAGTTGATGCCCAGGTTTAAGGTGCCGCCAGTTCTTTGGCTAATGACTATCGGAAACCCTGCGCTTAAAAAATCCCCAGCCTCCAAGCCCATGTTTGAAGTTCTGACTGAGTTGGAGATGGCCGACATCCCGCGCTACAACAAAGAGAAGCTGGAGTGGGAGGGGCGAGAGGCTGCATGGGCAGCATCACACAAAGCGTATCTGGAGTTCTCGGCCAGTCCCGAGGCATTGCTCGGCACCGACCAAGCCCCTATGGTTCACGATCTGCCCACCAAGCCCGTGCCCGTTCGGATTAAGGTCAGCGACATTACCAGTCAAAAGCTGGTGCGTGAGGCGGCAGACCGTCCCCGTGGGCTGATCTGTATTCTGGACGAGATGAGCAACTGGATAGAGCGAATGAAGAACCGAGCATCTGGTGAAGATCGTTCGGCTTGGGTTGTAAGCTACGAGTCAGACAGATACGAGATGGATCGTGTGGGGACTGGGTCAATCCGAGCCGAGAATATGGCCGTTGCGATTTACGGGAATGTCCAGCCTGAAGTTTTTGCACAAAGCAAAGCCTCTCTCGCAGCGGATGGCCTGTTACAAAGGTTTATACCAGCAGTGTTGCGCAATCGCAACTGGGGCATTGGTCAGCCTTTGCCCGATTTCATGTTAAACATTGAAGCGTGGAACAATGCAATTCGGATTGCCTATGCCATGCCGGTCACTACTTTTAAGTTGTCGCCAGAAGCATATGATGTGTTTCGCGAGTTCCAACAATGGTATGCGGACACCAAGCAGGATGAGATACTGTTGCATAGCGGCAACACTTTTCTGACAGCATTTGGTAAGCTCGAGGGTACGGTTGGCCGCCTGGCGCTCGTGTTTCACATCATTGAGAATCCCTTCAGCCCCACAGTCAGCGCAGAGCTGCTGCGCCGTGTAATCAAGCTCGTGCGCTCCTACATTATCCCAGTCTATCGGTATGCGTTTGACGACATTGGGGGCACATCCAGCTTTGATCAGTGGGTCATTGAATATGTGATTCAACACGCCGACAAGCAGATGGTTACACTGTCCGAAATCAAGCGTTCAGGCAGGCGCCAGCTCGAGGGGATAAACAATTGGGTGCAGGATCAATGGGTTCTGGGCGCCATGCAGGTGCTTGAGGACGGCAAGTGGGTAATCCGTATGGACGATGGCACTGGCGAGCATCGACACCACGCACAATGGGCAATTGACCCAAGGTTGACTACTATGTTTGCCGACCATCGCCGGTCAATTATTGAGGCCAAGCAGCGCCAGCTTAATGACATCTATAAGTTGTCACCCAAAGAAAAACCAAAGGTCTACGGTGCTAACCTTTTAGACGAATAGTGTGGGGTTACATTCTTTTCACAATTCAATTGTAGAATGTTCTGATGCTAATCAAACGGGCAAACCTCAAAAGTGCTGAATCGCAGAATACTTTATCTGCGCTTCAAGAGCTTTGCCTACCTTGGGATAGACCTCATGTTACAAATTCTGGCTGGTGGTGGATTGCTGTTGGTGAAGATGGTAGTCCGATTGCTTTCGCCGGTCTTATTCCTTCTACTCGCTGGGGTGATACTGGGTATTTGTGTCGTGCAGGGGTTGTTCCTGCTGCTCGTGGACAAGGAATACAGAAGCGCCTTATTCATGTCCGAGTCCGACAAGCAAAAGCTCAAGGGTGGCGGTGGTTAATCACCGACACTTACGAAAACCCGGCATCAAGCAACTCGCTGATATCTATGGGTTTCAAACTGTTTGATCCTTCGGTGCCTTGGGGTGCTAAGGGTACTTTGTACTGGCGACTAAAACTGAAGGACTGACTATGACTACCAAACTAACTGACGAGATGTTTATTGAGTTAATGCGAACCTATAAATCGGTGGGCATTATGGCTCGTGAAGTTGGCATGGATGTTCGCAGTTTGCAAAAACGAAAAGTAAGAATCCAGGCTAGAACCGGCATCAATTTTGAGATCGACACCCCGCAAAAACGAACCGTAGAAACCAATGTAGCATCCACCGCTCGCGTTAATCTTGGCATCGAAAACGGCACAATCATTGTCTTTAGTGACGCTCACTTTTGGCCAGGCATCCACACTACCGCATACAAAGGTCTGCTATGGGCGATTTCCGAGCTTAAGCCTAAGGGGCTCATTGCCAATGGCGATATTTTTGACGGCGCTTCGGTTAGCCGTTTTCCCAGAATCGGCTGGGATCAAACCCCTTCGATTATTCAAGAACTCAAAGCTTGCGAGATTGCTATGGGAGAGATCGAGGACACTGCAAAGCAAGCCTACCGCAAAGTTAAATTGATTTGGACACTTGGTAACCATGATGCTCGTTTTGAGAATCGACTCGCCGCCAATGCTCCCCAGTATGAACAGGTCAAAGGGTTCAGTTTGAAGGATCATTTCGACGCCTGGACTATGTGCTGGTCATGCTGGCCAACGGATAATGTAGTGGTTAAGCACCGATGGAAGGGCGGCATCCATGCCACCCACAACAATACAGTTAACTCTGGTAAGTCAATCGTGACTGGCCATTTGCATAGCCTGAAAGTCACACCATTTGCCGATTACAACGGCAATCGGTTCGGTGTTGACACTGGCACGCTGGCAGAGCCGTCAGGCCCACAATTCGAGAACTACTTAGAACAAAGCCCAACCAATTGGCGGTCGGGCTTTGTGGTGCTTACCTTCAAAGATGGCGAGATGCTATGGCCAGAGATCGTACACAAGTGGGCAGATGGCCAAATTGAGTTCCGAGGCCAGATTATTGATGTCTAGCTCCACTTAGCTAGCCCCGAGCTAGAGTCGACCCAATCGGACGGATCGTAAACACTGCCCCGCCAGTCATTCTGCCGAGGCGTTGCTTCTTCTGGCGGCCTGATTCTGGGTTCATATCCCCGACCATTGGCAATTGAGCGCCTAAAGCTCTCCGATAGTTTGTCGGACTTCACCGGCAGCGCGTGCAACTGTGAGTTAGGGTTAACCCTTAGTGCTTTCTTTTTGGTCATGCTTCCCTCGCTTTCAGCATTGCGTCTGCATATTGATACGAGTATTTAAGCACTTGTTCAGTTGTGGCGCCGCCAGCAAGCAGCCCTTGCATAGCCTTAGCCGCAAAGTAGTCTCGCAAACTCATGCCGTTGCTGTTTTGATTGCTAGGGAAAGCCTGGGGGTCGGTGTTCTTAGTCATAGTGGTGCATCCTCGAAGTTGTCCGGGTTGAATTTAGGTGGCTTGTGATCAACGGGAATAGGGGTTAAAGGGAATGGCCAAGTCATTTTGATTTATCCTTATAAAGGCGGCACGAGCCGCAGTCGGGCACGGTTTTCTTGGCCGGACTGTCCACCAGTTTGCCATAAAGATACCCGGCGGCCAGCGCAATCACGGCAGATAGTGCGAGTGCCTTGATGACATCCCAAACGATGTCGAGCAGGTCATATAGGTCGTCTTGAGTCATTCTTCATCCTTTTCATCAGCCCGGCTGTCTTGGCCGGTAGCGTATTCGTCCCTTAGCTTCTCGCGCAGGGCGTCAAGCAGGCCGCGCATAGCGTCATCAGGCGGTGCGGGAACCTTGGGGGTAGCTACCCTAGCCCGACCCGCTTGCGATCCCTCCAGCGGCGGAATAAACGATTCGTGCAGGTTAGGGGCCAGGGTTTCCACTACCCCAAGGACATAAAGCAGCCGGTTAGCCCCTGCACTGGGGTTTCGTTTGCCATGTAGCCACTTGTGCCATGTGCTAGGTGGCACGCCGAGATAAGCAGCGGCGCGTGCATCACTTAGGCCAAGGCGGTTAGCCAAGGCCACTAATTGTGGGTTCATTAAATATCTCCTATATGTCAAAAATGTAAACTAGCAGCAAGACAACAAAAAATAGCAAAAGGGTTGTCACTTGATCCCCCTATCGAGGATTTCTCGGAAATCGGTTACGGATTGCTCAAAGTTAGTAGCTCCCCCAATGTCATCCAAAACACCAATCAAAGTCTCAGCAGCCTTTTCTAGATCATCAATTCGGGCAAATAGTTTTGCAGCCAATGTAAAACCCTCGGCATAAGCTAAACGCTCCGCATCACTTGCGGGTAAAGTAGTCAAGTCAATCATGGTTCAATGCTCCAAAGTTGAAGGGTAGTCGGTACTATCTACTACTGCTGACAATGTGACAGTGTAAATAGTGTCAAGACATCTTAGCCGCTCATATTCCGAGCGGGCATTGTCTGGGTCGTCAAATGCTGACCAGTAGCTTCGATTGTTGTTTGTCATCCAGCATACGATGTACATGGTCACATTCTCCAAAAGTAAATAGCAAAGGGCACAAACGCAACAACGGCAAAGGCCAGGGCGCAAAGGATATCGTGAATTAGGGTTCGCATGATTTATTTCCAAATAATTAAAAAGCCTTGGCGTGTCCATCAATTTGCATGACGCGAATGCGTGAGAGCGGGTGCGCTCCGAGTTCGAATGCCAAACTACCAGCGAGTCGCGCATTAGCCGCCCAAACTACGGCGACAAAGGTCATGCGTTTGTTGCGTACCAAAAAAGCTTGCATGGTGTGTTCTCCTCAAAATTGTTGATAAACGATGCGGCCATTGTCACAAGTGCCACAGACAAAAGTGTGATCGGTTAAATAGTCAATCACTGCCAATTCACGCTCAAGGTCATCAACGCATCCGATCAAGTCAATAGAATAGTTCTCGGCAATGTTCTCAAAAGTGTCTTCGCAGTAGTCGCAACAGATGCCAATGACATCCAACTCCAACTCTTCACCAGTGTCTGCCTCCAATTGCTCAAAATGCTCATAGAGCGCAATCAGTGCCTCACGGGTGAATTGATCCTTGCGCCCGGCGTTCTCAAATGCGCGGATGAAGTCTGATTCGTAAATTGTTTGTTTCATGGTTTACCTTTCAAGTGTTACGGATTACAGTGACTCGCCGTTTTGTGCGAGTGAATGTATTGTAGCATCCATTTTGCCATTGTCAATAGATTGTGCCATTGTATATTTCTATCATTGTGCCATTGTCAATAGTTTTTCCCCAGTGGTTTCGGGGCTTCTTTGGGGGCTTGGATTCATCTGTGACAGATTGACTGAAACTCGGTATCCACCTACTCGAAAAGGGTGTTTTAAAAAAGTAGTCATTTTTCAAGGATTCCGCGCGGAGGAAAAAAGTCACACTCTGCCCAAAAATCAGGCATCTGTTGTTTTCATGCAACAATGATGCTTGAACCATTGGCACATTGTCACAAACACACCCGCTGCATCACTGTCACAATGGAGACAGTTATACATTGTCACAAGGTGAAATAGTCACCCACATTGTGACCATGTCAACGGGTGACAATGTACATTGACACCATGTCACAATTATTCACTGTCACATTGTCACACCTGATCCACGGCCACCCGGCGCTGCATTGCAGCATGGAATCACGGGCGCCGGGTGGCGGGGGTGCGGGGGGCAGAGGGCCGAGCGACTTGAGGCTGTCGTTGCGGAGGAATCACGAACCCCGTGAAAATTTTTTAGAATAATTTTGTGACAATGTACCCACTGATACTTGACACCCACATTCATCCCCTTTGTGGTAGCATGGAAGCACTATGGAAAAAGACACTCTCGAATCCGTAGGCGTGGATACTGTTGCACCCGTAGAAATCCCATCATGGTTAGCAGCAAGCCCGTCTTCACCAGCAGCCCCAGCCCAGATGTCACACAAGGCATCTTTGCGTGAACTCGCATATGCTCGGTTTGAAATGCTGTTCCCCCGAATCATGGACCGATTAGCCAGCGGCGCTGAGTTAAGCACCGCCTTGGGCGAGATTGACCTTGACTTGGACCCTGGCGCGTTTCGCCGGTGGATCAAAAAAGACCCTGAAAGACTGGCGACCCTTAAAGAATGCGAGGAGCTGCGAAGCGAGGCGTGGGCTGACAAGATGGTTCGTCATGCGCTGGGTGAGTACGAGATGGAGGATGTGCAGCGGTCCAAGTTGATCGTTGACACTTATCGGTTTCGTATCGCGGCTGACAACCGTCGCAAGTACGGCGAGACTAAGACGGTGGAGCTGGGTGGCACGATCTCAGTTCGGGCAGCTCTTGAAGCAGCGCACAACCGGATACTTGAAGCCGAGATACTTGATGTGACCCCACGACTGGAGAACAACTGATGCAGAAACCCCGGTACTCGGCTGATGAAGAGCAGACCATAATGACTCAGCTTTGGAGTCCGCAGCTTGCTAACGACCCAGAGATGTTTGTGATGTTCGTTTACCCGTGGGGGCAGAAGAACACGCCGTTGGCCAACTTCAAAGGGCCTCGGAAATGGCAGCGCGAAGTGCTGCGACGCATACGGGACTTCATCCGTGATAACAAGGGCAAGCTAGACGACAATCAGTTGATCGAGGCGCTGCGCGACTCAACGGTGTCTGGGCGGGGCGTGGGGAAGTCAGCACTGGTGTCGTGGCTTGTGCACTGGATGATAACCACTCGTATTGGCTCCAGCGTCGTGGTATCCGCTAATAGTGAGAATCAGTTGCGTAAAGTGACCTGGGGCGAGTTGACCAAATGGGTCACGATGTCTTTGAACGCGCACTGGTGGGAACCAACAGCCACAGCTCTAAACCCGGCGCAGTGGTTGACAGAGCTGGTTGAGCGTGACCTTCAAAAAGGCACCCGGTACTGGGGCGCCGAGGGTAAGCTGTGGAGCGAAGAGAACCCTGACTCATATGCCGGTGTGCACAACATGGACGGGATGATGGTGATCTTTGACGAAGCGTCGGGTATACCGGACAGCATCTGGTCGGTGGCGGCTGGCTTCTTTACAGAAAACATCTTGGATCGGTATTGGTTTGCGTTCTCCAACGGGCGACGCAACACGGGGTATTTTTATGAAGCAGTCGAGGGTAGTAAACGGGACTTCTGGGGAAGCCGGAAGATTGACGCCCGAGACGTCGAGGGCACAGACAAAGCAATCTATGACCAAATTATTGCCGAGTACGGAGAAGACTCGGATGAAGCTCGGGTTGAGGTGTATGGCGATTTCCCCAAAAGCGGAGAAGATCAGTTCATTGGTCCGTTTTTGGTAGACGACGCCATGAAACGGGAAAAGCACAAGGACATGACCGCACCGATTGTGATTGGGGTAGACCCAGCGCGGGGTGGCATGGACAGCACCGTGATTGCCGTGCGCCAAGGGCGGGACATTATTGCAATCAAGCGATACAAGGGCGATGACACAATGACTACGGTGGGTAATGTGATTGACGCCATCGAGGAGTACAAACCTGCCCTGACCGTTATTGATGAGGGTGGCCTGGGCTACGGCATCCTTGACAGGTTGACCGAACAGCGATACAAAGTGAGGGGTGTGAACTTTGGCTCAAAGTCCAAGACTCCGCTAATGTGGGGTAATAAGCGTGCCGAGATGTGGGGTGCAATGCGCGATTGGTTAAAGACTGCGTCGATTCCACAGGACAGGATTTTGAAAAACGACTTGGTGGGGCCTATGAAAAAGCCCAACTCGGCTGGAGTTATTTTTCTGGAAGGAAAGAAGGAAATGAAAGCACGGGGTCTTGCTTCGCCGGATGCGGCAGATGCGATTGCCGTGACCTTTGCTTTCCCAATAGCGAAACGGGAGTACAATCCCAAGGAACGTGTTGTCCGTAGCCAAGGGCAATCCGGTATTTCAACTTCATGGCTGGGGGCATAGAATGGCAACTAAACCTGGGCTATACGCCAACATTCACGCCAAGCAAGCTCGCATCAAAGCGGGTTCTGGTGAAAAGATGAACAAAGTTGGCAGCAAGGCAGCGCCTAGCGCCAAAGATTTCAAAGACTCGGCCAAAACGGCCAAAAAGGGGAAATGATGGCAACAAAGTTTGAAAAATCCAAAAAAGACGTTGAGAAAAAAGCATACGGCAAAGAGGGCAGCAAGAAAGACATGGCCGCCGATAAGCGCCAGGCCAAGCCCATGCCAATGAAAAAGAAGTGATATGCCACTCGTTAAATCTAAATCCCCCGAAGCGTTTCGCAAGAACGTAAAAGCCGAGGTTAAAGCGGGTAAACCCGTGAAACAGGCCGTGGCAATTGCGTATTCGGTCAAGCGTGAAGCACCCAAACCGAAGAAAAAATAATGCCTCAAGATTACACCGGGATCACCGCCGCCGCTGCTGTATCCGAAGGCGGCTCGGCCAAGGACAAAAGCTCTGCCGATGTGCTGAGTACGGCCAGAAGCCGTTTGGACATGGCCATCTCGGCCTATTCTGAGTCCCGTGAGGATGAGCTGGATGACCTGCGGTTCTTTGCCGGTTCGCCCGACAACCAGTGGCAGTGGCCAGCCGATGTGCTGTCTACCCGTGGCGCTGTGCAAGGCCAGACGATCAATGCTCGTCCCTGCCTGACAATCAACAAGCTGCCCCAGCACGTTCGCCAAGTCACAAACGACCAGCGCCAGAATCGCCCATCTGGAAAAGTCATCCCAGCCGATGACGGTGCCGACATTCAGGTGGCCGAGGTGTTTAATGGCATCGTGCGTCACATTGAGTACATCAGCGACGCCGATGTTGCATACGACACGGCCTGCGAGAACCAAGTGGCGTATGGCGAGGGTTACCTGCGCATCTTGACCGAGTATTGCGACGATAAATCGTTCAATCAGGACATTAAGATTGGCCGTATCCGCAATTCGTTCTCGGTCTACATGGACCCCATGATTCAAGACCCTTGCGGTGCTGATGCCAAGTGGTGTTTTATCACCGAAGATATACCAAAAGAGGAATATCACCGGCTGTACCCCAACGCTGCGCCGATTAACACCTTGCAGTCGATGGGCGTGGGCGATCAGTCCATTAACCAGTGGATTAACGAAAATACAGTGCGAATTGCCGAGTATTTCTACATCGACTACGACCACAAAACGCTGCACTTGTACCCTGGCAACCAGTCCTATTACGCTGGCACGCCTGAAGACAAGGCCATGAAGGCCATGTACGGCGCTCCCAAGCAAAAGCGCGAGGTGGAGATCAAGAAGGTCAAGTGGTGCAAGATCAACGGCTACGAAATCTTGGAAGAACGCGACTGGGCCGGTGCTTGGATTCCGGTTGTAAAGGTCATTGGCAACGAATTTGAGGTGGATGGCCGCATCTACATGAGCGGTTTGGTCCGAAATGCCAAAGACGCACAGCGGATGTACAACTACTGGGTGTCCCAAGAGGCAGAGATGCTGGCTCTGGCACCCAAGGCCCCGTTTATTGGCTATGGTGGCCAGTTTGAGGGCTATGAAAACCAGTGGAAGACCGCCAACACGACCAACTGGCCGTATTTAGAGGTAAACCCTGATGTTACCGATGGCCAGGGCGCTATTTTGCCTTTGCCCCAGCGTGCCCAGCCCCCGATGGCGTCATCTGGCCTGCTGCAAGCCAAAGCAGGGGCCTCTGAGGACATTAAATCCACGACTGGCCAGTACGACGCATCACTGGGTCAGCAAGGCAACGAGCGATCTGGCAAAGCCATCCTGGCGCGTCAGCGCGAGGGTGATACCGGAACCTATCACTATGTTGACAACTTGGCTCGTGCAGTGCGCTATGTCACCCGTCAGTTGGTGGACCTGATCCCCAAGATTTACGACACCCAGCGTATCGCTCGGATTATTGGCGAAGACGGCGAGTCTGATATGGTCAAGATTGACCCGACCCAGCCCGAAGCCGTTCGCAAAGTGCAAAACGAGCATGGGATTGTGATCGACAAAATTTACAACCCCACCGTTGGCAAATACGATGTGGTGGTTACCACCGGCCCAGGCTATGCCACCAAGCGCCAAGAGGCTTTGGAGGCTATGGCTCAACTGTTGCAGGGTAACCCCCAACTTTGGCAGGTGGCTGGTGACTTGTTTGTGAAGAACATGGATTGGCCAGGCGCTCAAGAGATGGCCAAACGGTTTGCCAAGACTATTGACCCCAAGCTCATGGATGATGCCGAGGACAACCCGGCACTGGCTGCCGCCCAGCAGCAGATGCAGGCGATGGGCCAGGAAATGGAACAGATGCACCAGATGTTGCAAAACGTGGGCAAATCTATTGAAATGCAGGAGCAGCGTCGCAAAGACTATGAGGCTGACATCAAGGCATTCCAAGCCGAAACGCAGCGCATCTCTGCAATTCAGGCCAGTATGTCACCGGAACAGATTCAGGACATCGCTGTGGGTACTATCCACTCGATGATCAATAGCGGTGACTTGATGGCCGCACGCCCAGAGGTAGAGCAGTCGGAACCGCGTCAAATGCCGGGTATGCCAGAATCGACTGAAGGGATGCAACAATGAAACCCGCTGATTTTGTAGGCACGCTGTTTCTTGCGCGTGATGTTGCGCACTCGGTGCATTTGAACACCCGCAGTTTCTCTAAGCACATGGCGCTCAATGAGTTCTACAATGAAATCATTGAACTGGCTGACAATTTCACCGAAGCGTACCAAGGCCGTCACGAGTTGATTGGACCAATCAGCTTGCTAAGTGCCAAGAAAACGACCAACATTGTTGAGTTCTTGCAAGACTCGCTCAAAGACATTGAGGATGGTCGGTACAAGGTGGTGAGCAAAGAAGATACCGCTTTGCAGAATATAATTGATGAAATTGTTGGCCGGTACTTGTCTACCTTGTACAAACTGAGATTTCTGGCATGATAGAACTTGCAGGACAACCTGGTGAACTACGGTTTACCCTTGAGATTACCCGAAAAGAAACGGGTAAAACCGAAACCGTCGAACTCGTCGGATACCTCGACGAAGACAAATTGAAGGAGCTTCAAAATGGCAGTAACACACAGCACGTCGGCTCGTAACGCAGCAACCGACGCCGTCACCGCGTTGATCGGCACCAGCGGAAACTTGGTGTTCCGTATTTCGCCCTCAACCATTGCCGCACCTGGCACTGCTGTGGCCACCTTGCCTTTGTCGGCAACTGCCTTTGGCGCGTCATCTTCTGGCACCGCCACGGCCAACGCAATCACGAGCGACACCAATGCCGCAGGTAATGCGTCTGCTGTTGCGTTTGCAACCCTGCAAACCTCTGGCGGCACCGCCATCATTCAGTGTTCTGTTGCTGCTTCGGGTTCTGACATCAACATGACCAACGGCCTGACAGTTGCCGCCGGTGACACGGTTTCTTGCAGTTCGCTGACGTATACCGCGCTGTCTGCTTAATAGCCCCTGCGGGGTAGGCTGAACTACACCCGCCTTAGTGCGGGTGTTTTTATTGGAGTGCAATGTGAAAATCGACTTTGAATTTGAAACTCCTTACGGCAAGTTTGCAGATGCCCTTTGGTTTTCTGATGATGAGCCGACCCCATCTGACACTGAGATTGAAATCCTAAAACAGCAGCGCTTGAACGACTGGGTGTCAATTTTTAACCAGCCGGTTGAACCCACGGACGTGGTTGAATAAAAATGGCTATTGCTTACGTTGATTCTACGGGGGTCACTGTTGGGGCAAACCCATCGTTAAGTTTTCACTCGCCAGTGGGTAATACTCCCGCTGGTCTTGTTCAACAAGGTGATTTTTTAATATTAACGGTTTGCTCAACAGCTACTCCAACAACCCCATCTGGTTGGACATTACAAGATTCAGTAGCAAGCAATCTTTTTGTATATACCAAATTTGCAAGTGGAACAGAACCCACTACTAGTCAGGTAGTAACGGTATCGGGGGCAACAACATCGTCTTGTATTGTTGCTTATCGTGGAGTTAGTGGTCTTTATACAACTAATCGTACAGCAGCAGCGTCCGGAACAACAGTCTCAACAACAACAACATTTGGAACTGTTTACGACAACCAATATATTGTTAGTGTTTATGGTGCAGCGGTTACTGGTGCAACAGGTACATGGACTGATCCAGCATCAACAACCGAAAGAGCAAATAGATCAACCCTTCCATCAAGCCAAAATCGCGGTTTGTTGATTGTTGATGAACTGCAAGCAACAGCAGGGGCTATTACAGCACGAACAGCAACACTTAGTGTTAGCTCAACACTTTGTGCAATTAACTTATTGCTTATTCCAAGCGGTCGTTATTGGGTGGGCGGCTCAGGTTCTTGGACAACAACATCAACAACAAACTGGGCATTTTCTTCTGGTGGAGCAAGCGGAGCGCCTGTTCCAACAGCTCAAGATAATGTGTATTTTGACCAAGCGGGTCCATATACAGTTAGTCCTTCTAGCACTATATTTTGTCTTGATTTTAATATATCAGGATCATCTGTAACATTTGCTCAATCAACTGCAACATTGTCAGTTAATGGGTCGATGTCTTTGGCATCAACTACTGTATGGACTGGTACAGGGTCTATTACATTTGCTTCAACACAGCCATTACAACCATTATGTACTCCCCCAATAACATCAAGAACAATTACATCAAATGGTATTACTTTATCTGTTCCATTTATATTTAATGGGGTTGGTGGTTCTTGGAGTCTTCAAAGTGCGTTAACAACAAGTGCGGCTGTTGCTGGAGCAGTTACGCTTACCAATGGTACGTTGGACTTAAATGGTAAAACATTAACACTTTCTGCTACTGCAACGGCTACATTTTTAACAGCGACAGGAACAAAAAACCTGACGTTTAATGGCGGCACATTAGCAATTGCGGCATCAGGTACAACCGCATTTAACAATGCAGTTCCAACGGGATTTACAACTACCGCAGGTTCAGGCACAGGCTCAATTAGTCTTACAAGCGCATCCGCTAAAAGTTTTGTTTCAGGCGGATCAACTTTTAATTGCACTTTGAATAATGGCGGCGCTGGTGCATTAACAATTCCAAGTGTTACTGGACTTGTATTAAATAACATTACGGCAACGTATACAGCGACTGGGGCAACATCGATTGTTTTTCCAGCTAACAGCATACAAGTAAATTCTTTTACTGGCGCTGGCACTGCGGGAAAATTGCTTACTCTTACAGGTGCTAATGGTACAAGCATTCAGTTAAATGGTGGCGGTACAGTAACAACTCCAGATTATCTTAGTGTTTCAAGCATAACATTTACACCATTTGCCACAAATGGAACTGCTCCTTATAAATGGTATTTGGGTGCAAATTCCGTAAATGGTGGTAATGTAAAAGGGGCATTATTTTCGGCGGTTGGACCTGTTGCTTATGCGCTTGCTTCAGGTACAAGTTGGACTGTTCCTGCTGATTGGAACAATTCAAATAACACCATCCACATTTTTGGTGCTGGTGGTGGTGCATCTGGCTGTTTCTTTTCTGGGGGTATTGCATCTGGCGCTGGTGGTGGCGGTGGTGGATACACACAGTTAACAAACCAAACGCTTTCAGGAACAATTACTTATGCGATAGGAACTGGCGGTACTGGTGGTACTGGTGGAGCAATAGCAAACCCCGGAGTGGATGGCACTGCAACTACTTGGAATTCTGGCGCATCAACTGCGGCTGGTGGTAAAGGTGGTACGGGTAGTATTGCTTCAGCCAACCTTGGGGGGGTGGGTGGTATTGGTTCAACTGCAACCGGCGGCGCAGGTGGTAATGGCGGGTATATCGGGTCTGGTTTTTCTGGTGGTGCTGGTGGTGGTGGCGCAGGTGGCCCTAATGGAACAGGTGGTGCTGGTCGTGTAGGTATAACTGCGGCCTCGGTTGGTGCAGCGGGTTCTGGCGGCGGCGGCAATGGTGGCGGCAGTATAGGTGGTCTTGCAAGTGGCACAACTGGCGGTACTGGTGGTAATAATTCTGCTGGTAATGGCGGCGGGGTCGCTAATGGAGGTACAGGAGTTCGAGGCGGTGGTGGTGGAGGTTCAAATACCGGCGGCAATGGTATTGGTGGTATTGGTGTTGATGTTCTTAACTCAATTGGTGGCGGTGGTGGTGCTGGCGGCACTGGTTTAGTAGCAGTAAACACAAATACTGCATATGGTGGCGGCGGCGCTGGTGGTGGCGCAAGTAGCAGTCAAGTTGTTACTGGAGGCACTGGTGGCCCCGGTTTAATTGTCATCACTTATGTTCCAACTACTGCTGGCACTCACACAACCACAGGCTCTTTAACTGGACCTGGATCAATTATCGCGGGTTCTGCTGCGCACAAGGCAAAACACACAACCACAGGCGCTTTAACTGGCCCAGGATCAACGGTTGCTGGTGCAGCTAAACGATTCCGCACACATCCTTCAACAGGAGCATTGACTGGCCCGGGATCAACAATTGCCGGTGCGGCTAAACGATTTCGCGCACATTCTTCAACAGGAGCTTTAACTGGCCCAGGCTCGACTATTGCCGGTGCGGCCAAACGAACCCGTGTTCACCCTTCAACGGGCGCTATTGTTGGCCCAGGCTCAACTATTTCTGGTGCAGCCAAGCGATTCCGCACCCATCCGTCCACCGGGGCTATCGTTGGCCCCGGCTCAGTTGTTGCAGGTTCTGCAAGCCGAACTCACGTCCATCCGTCAACCGGCGCGCTGATTGGCCCTGGCTCGGCTGTTAGCGGTTCGGCAAATCGAACCCATGCTCACTCGTCAACCGGCGCATTAACTGGTTCCGGATCAACTGTTTCTGGTGCAGCGGCTAGAACACACAATTATCCGTCAACCGGCGCATTGATCGGCGCAGGCTCGGCTGTTTCAGGTGCTGCTAATCGAATATCGGGCAGAGTAAACCATTCAACAACAGGCGCTCTGATTGGACAAAGCTCGGCTATTGCTGGCGCGGCATCCCGCACCCGTAGGCATTTGACTAGCGGTATCCTAGTTGGCCCCGGTCCGATGGTTATGGGAAGCGCAACCCGATTCCGCGCTCACTTAACTACGGGTGACTTGGCTGGTCAAGTAGCAACAATTGCCGGTTCTGCAACCCGATTCCGCACCCATCCATCGACGGGGAATTTGGTTGGTCAGCTTGGAAACGTCACCGGAACGGCCAATCGGACCCATGTCCATTCATCTATTGGGGTATTGGTTGGACCAGGCTCGACAATAGTTGGCGCATCCAGTATTCTGAAAACTCACTATTCTAGTGGCGCAATTGTTGCAAATGGTGCCATAATTGCGGGAACTTCAGATCACATTT
>Ga0304728_1000887_pt1 | contig 23330 bp, 22 predicted proteins | sample C_130625_MF_Meta_FD_190476 | JGI IMG/M metagenome (GOLD analysis project Ga0304728, IMG submission 190476) | Freshwater microbial communities from Lake Croche, Canada to study carbon cycling - C_130625_MF_MetaG (v2) (version 2) | ecosystem: Environmental > Aquatic > Freshwater > Lake | place... | reverse complement strand
TCTTATTAATTGGCGACTCCGGTTGCCGCATGGATACGACCAACCTACAAAACTGTGAAGACCCCAAAGAATGGCCATTCGCCTCGGTAGCTCAATTGGGCGCCGAACTCAATCCCGATCTCGTGATTCATATGGGCGACTTTCAATATCGAGATGTCCCCTGCTCAGCATCGGGTAAATGCCCTATTGATGCGCAAAGTCCTTGGGGTTATGGTTGGGATACGTGGAATGCAGACCTTTTTACACCTGCTGCAGTCTTATTAGCTAAGGCACCTTGGATTGTGGTGCGCGGTAATCATGAAATCTGTTCTAAAGCAGGACAAGGGTGGTTTCGTTTTTTAAATCCCACTTTCTATACCGAAGATCGCTCATGTAATAACGCTAGCTATGACAGTATTGCTAACTACTCGCCAACATATGCTGTTTCCTTAGGTGGCGGCTCAAGAATTGTGGTCTATGACTCCTCGAATGTTTCTACTGGCACCATAGTCACCGACCCAAATAATAATTATTATCGGCAATTTGTTGAAGCATTTACGCTAGCTGCTAACCCAATTTTTACTAATACCATTTTTACTAATCATCATCCCATTTTGGGGTATGGCAACCCAACAACATCCTCAGTACCGCCTGGTAATGCAACCTTGCAAGGGGTGATGAATACTGTAATGCAAAAACTATACCCAGCTACTACCGCGAATAGTTACTATCCAGAGTCCATTAATACCGCTTTTCATGGTCACGTACACAATTTACAAACAATTAATTTTGGCGTTAATCATTTTCCTAGCCACCCTGCGACTATTATTTCTGGTGCAGATGGCGTTGCTTTAGCTGAACCTTTTCCATCTGCTACTCCACCCTTCTATAAAACTACATTAGTTGCACCAGGCGTGGAGGTTAACAATATGATTTGGAATAATAATTTTAGTTTTGCTTTATTGGAGCGAATTGAAAATAGTGCTTTTTGGAAATACACCCTATACAATAAATCGGGCGATACTTTTGCGGTCTGCACCCAAGCGGGACGACAACTCAATTGCACGCCAAATGCGGGCAACTTAAGTCCTTCATAAATAGGTTAATATTTACTATGAACATCACAATTCTGTACCGAAAATTATTTTTACTGCTTTGCCTCATGTCAGCTTTTTCTGCGCATGCCCAAATTGGTACAGCTTGGACACCTGGCAGCTGTCAGTGCCCTAACGGGTTTATTTTTGCGCAAGCTACAGCACCCAATTGCACGCAGACATTTAATTATGAGGGTTGCATTAACCCTAACGTTGGTGCGAATGGTACTTGTTTCGAGTGTGGTCAAGGCGGCACGCGTGCGCTCAATACCTATGGTTGCATGGGTGGCCTACAAAACCAAGAATGGCGGCCCGCATTTAATGCTGGTGCCGTCGATTGCGCTGCCCAAAACTAAGTCTTGCTAACTAGCAGGTGCACCATCGCGCAAAATTTCATAATGCAAATGCGGACCAGTCGAGCGCCCCGTAGAACCAACCTTAGCTAAGGGTTGGGATTTTTTCACTTTTTGCCCTACCTGTACCATCAGCTCTTGCGCGTGGGCATAGCGCGTTACCGTGCCATTACGGTGTTGGACATCAACTAAATTACCGTACTCACCACTCCATCCTGCTTTAATCACAATACCGTCGGCGGTTGCCAAAATTGGCGTGCCATAAGCAGCCGGAAAATCGGTGCCATCATGCCAAGCAATTTGTCGTGTAAAGGGGTCAATGCGATAACCGAGGCCACTCGATGGCGCAACCTCAAAGGGTAAGGGTGAACCTCCAGGGACTCCGCTCATTGAAACTTGGGTTTCGGCAAATGCCTTCTGTAAAGTCAATACTTGGGTTTGTAAGCTAATGGAGTCTTGCAAGGTCCGATCAAGGCGAACGCCATAAGTCTCATCGGGTGAAAAAATCTCGCGTGATATTTTCAATGGGCCACCGAGGGCAAGCGGCGTATCGCCAATACCTTCATTCGATAAAGAACCTGAAAAGACATCTTTTTGACTCACTTTGGGTGAGCTATTTAATTGTAATAATTGATTTCTGAGGGAATCTAATTGCCCCAGACTTTGCTGAGCTTGCACTAAACGCGCTTGTAACTCGTGCAGCTTATATTCATAATCAGCCTCAGCCAAAGTGACAATTTTTTTCTCCTGTAGTTCTGTTTGACCTAGAGTAAAGATAGTATCTCGCGTTAAATTAACGCTCGCAGCTACGAGCCAGTTCACCACCACTAAAGTAAAGATCACTGCCATTGCGCCAAGCAAAAGGTGTATTTTCGATACATGAAATTCTTTGACGCGACTGGTTGGACTAGTAATAATTAAAATTTGCATGATTACCTCATTAAAAAATCAATGAATTCCTGAATTCATTTCCAAAATTGGTTGCATTACCGCCATTACAATTCCTAAGACCATGAGCCCCATAAACAAAATTAATACGGGCTCTAATAAACTAGTAAAAATTTTTGTTTTTTGTTCGGCCTCTAATTCTGCATTTTCCGCACCATATTTAAGCATCTCCGCAAGTTGTCCAGAGGCCTCTCCAGAGCGAATTAAATGGATCAAAATAGGTGAGAAAACCCCTTGACTTCCCAATGCACGAGACAAGCTAGAGCCTTCTCGTAAGCGTGCTTCAGTGGAGTCAATTGCCTCCTTTAAAACTTCATTACCCAAGGTACTTCGTGCACTATGTAAGGCAGTTAAAATCGGCACATTGGCGGCTACTAGCATCGCCATCGTATTGGCAAAACGGGCAGTTTCAAAGCCCAATAGCAAGGGGCCTAAAAAAGGTAAATTGAGAATAAATCGATCAAAGCGTAATCGTATTTCGATTTGCTTTAAAGCTCGGCGACCAAAATAAATACCGATGGCAATGACTAAAGCTAATAACCATCCCCAATCAACTAAAAAATTAGATAAGCCTAAAATAAAACGCGTCATCAATGGTAGGGTTTGTTTGGTACTTTGAAAAACGCGGGCAATTTGCGGCACTACATAGGTCATTAAAAATAGAATGACCATAAACGAAACCGCAGTTAACATGGCAGGGTAGGCTAAGGCGCCTAAGGCCTTTTGTTTTAATGCTTGCCGCTTTTCCAAAAATTCAGCTAGCTGGGTCAATACTTGCCCCATCCGCCCCGATTGTTCGGCGGCACCAACGACGCCCTGATATAAAGGATCAAAGGTTTGTGGTTGAGTAGCAACCGCACGGGATAAAGACAAGCCGGCACGTAATTCAGCCACCACCGACTGTAAAACATTTTTGATGTGGGGTTTTGAGCTCTCATCGGATAAAACAGTAAGCGCTTCATCAATTTGCACACCAGAACGCACTAGCAAAGCAAATTGTTTCGTCAGTACTGATAATTCATTCCGACTCAGTGGCTTATCTTCGGAAAATAAACGTTGCCAAAATTGTTGCTTGGTCCACTGGTTCTCAAGCTCGATACGAACGGGTACGAGTTGCTTGGCCATTAATTGCTGCCGAATAGCGCGTTCGTTCTCGCCATCGACGCTACCGCGCTCACTCTTGCCGCCATAGGTTAAAGCTTCAAATCGGTAGCGTGGCATAGCTAAGTTACCCGAGAGTTGAATTAGTCAATTTCAACTGCGCCAGTCACGCGCAACATTTCTTCAACAGTCGATTGACCAGAATCAATCCAGCGTTGGCAGTCTTCCGCTAAATTGCGCATCCCATTTGCAGTCGCCTGCTTGCGGATATCACTTTCAGCTGCGCGATTATGAATGAGCTCGCGAATCGTCTCATTTGTAGCCATTAACTCATAAATACCTGCTCTGCCGCTATAACCTGATTCACCACAGGCTGGGCATCCCTTACCGCCACAGGCCTTACAAGTAAGGCGAATTAAGCGCTGTCCTAACACCCCCAAAAGCGTTGAAGAGAGTAAAAACGGTTCAATCCCCATATCAATTAAGCGCGTTACTGCTGAAGGGGCATCATTGGTATGTAAGGTTGCAAGCACTAAGTGCCCAGTAAGAGAAGCTTGTACCGCAATTTGTGCAGTCTCTAAATCGCGAATTTCACCAATCATCACGATGTCGGGATCTTGACGCAAAATAGCCCGTAGGGCCCGCGCAAAATTCATGTCGATACGCGCATTTACTTGCGTTTGACCGATCCCATCTAAGTTATACTCAATTGGGTCTTCAACTGTCATGATGTTATTGGTTTTATTACGTAAGCGTAATAAGGCACCATAAATCGTGGTGGTTTTGCCGCTACCCGTTGGTCCAGTAACCAAAACAATGCCGTGCGGACGATGAATTAATTGATCAAAATTAGTAAAGGTATCATCAGCCATTCCCAGTGCTTTGAGATCAAGCCGATCATAATTTTTCTCTAATAAGCGCATCACTACGCGCTCACCATGGGATGTGGGTAGCGTAGATACCCGAATATCAATGGCTTTACCACCTACCCGCAATGAGATGCGACCATCTTGCGGCATCCGTTTTTCGGCAATATCTAGCGAAGCCATAATCTTAATGCGTGATACTAAGGCGGCATGAAGGTCGCGGCGCATATCGACCACATCGCGTAAATTACCATCAACGCGAAAACGGACTACGGATTTACGCTCAAACGCTTCTAGATGAATATCAGAGGCACCATTACGGCTAGCTTGTTTTAATAAACTATTGATCATCCGAATCACTGGAGCGTCATCATTCATTTCCAAGAGATCCTCTGAAATGGGAATCTCTTGTAGTAAACGGGATAAATCAATCGTTTCTTCAACCTCATCAACCACTTGCGAAGCATCTAAATCACCCTGCGAATAAGCTGCATTCACTGCTTGCATCACCTCATCACTAGATTTTTCGATTCGCTTGACAGGGCCAACTAGACGACAAATTTCTTGAAGTACGGTTAAATCAGTCGTGGGACTATGAATAACAATCAGATCATCTTCTTGGCCGCCACCTCCAAATTGCTGGCCCTCAGTTACAGGCGCTTTCATTAACAGCACCTGATTATCCCGCGCGTAAACAAAAGGAATGCGTAGCATTATTTATTCGCTGGTGAGGGTACGGGGGCTGCTGATGCTGGAGCAAGTAAAGGGGCAGTTGGTGGCTTAACTGCTGGGGTAGTATTAATCGTACTTGAAGGTAGTGGAGGCGGCATCAACGGCACTTCAGCATCTCTCACATTCGGCATATTTTTCTCAGCAGGCAATAACATGGGCAATTGCTTAAATTGCTCTTCCTGCTTCTGCATGGTGCTCATCCGATTATTCGTTATTTCATCATTTTGATTTTTATCCCGCAACACATAAGGACGAATAAAGACTAATAAATTTCTCTTTACCCGCTGCTTATTGTCATAACGGAATAAATTACCAATAATGGGAATGCTACTAAGGAAAGGAATTCCGCTCATGCCATCGGTGTATTCATCTGAAATTAAACCGCCCAGCACAATCATTTGACCATCATCAACCAATACATTCGATTCAATATTACGTTTATTTAACACAATTCCGGAAACACTCTGACCTGCAACTGAGGATACCTCTTGAAAGATTTGCATTCTGACAATGCCATTGTCAGAAATTTGTGGTCGCACGCGCAACGTTATCCCTACGTCTTGTCGCACAATGGTTTGGAACGGCGTGACAGTTGATGTAGTCCCCGTTTGCGCATATGAGCCCGTTAAAATGGGTACGTTTTGACCAACAATAATCCGCGCCTCTTCGTTATCTAAGGTTATTAAATTCGGTGTTGAAAGAATATTGGTACCAGTAGCAGTTTGTAATGCCCTCACCAAAGCACTCATGCCATACACGCCGTTGAATTGGGTCAGCAAGCCTAAATTTAAGCCTGGTGCGGGTGGCACAGGAATTCCCGTGGTTGGTGCGTTCGGATTCAAAATTCGGCTAGTGTCTTGCCCTAAGCCCAAAATATTAGCCCCCGGGCCCTGGCCAGGAACGTTAAAGTTCGTACCGCCAAAGCCGACGTTTTGATTACCCGAACCCAATAAAAAATTCCACTGAATACCTAATTCTGCCGCAGTCTCATTGCTTACTTCAACAATAAGCGATTCAATATAAACTTGGGTACGCCGACGATCTAATTCTTCAATAACCTGCCGTAAATTACGATAGAGCGGTTCATTAGCCGTAATAATGAGTGAATTGGTTGCTGGCTCAGCTTGAATAAAACCACCAACATTGGGTGTACTAGAACTAACCAAGGCAGAAGTGGCCAAGCTCGTGCCAGAACCAGCCGCTGCTGCAGGATTGGCAGCAGAATTTTGCTGTGGGTTGGCAGCTGCAGGATTAGCAGCCGCATTACCGCCTGCTACTTGAGCAGATAAAGCAGCATCTGCTGCCACTAAAGCACGCAAGGTAATTGCTAATTTACTGGCCTCAGCATTCTTCAGTGGCACCACCCAAATATTGCCGTTTTTGTTACCGGGAATATCAAGACGCGCTATTAAAATACGGACCTGCCTCACGCGCTCTGCACTCGAGCTACGCACTAATACTGAATTGCTGCGGGGCTCGGCCAAAATAATGGTTTTTAATGCAGGATCAGCAGTGCCTGCTGCGCCCGTATCTAGTACCTTACTTAATATCGCCGCTATATCACTGGCAAAAGCATGTTGCAATTTAATCGTCTGTACATCGGTTGAGGTGGGCGCATCAATAGAGTCAATTAATGCTGCAATGCGCTGAATATTACTCGCGTAATCGGTTACAACAATGGTGTTATTACCTGGATAAGCGTTAATCGTATTGTTTGGTGAAACTAAAGGTCGCAATACAGGCAATAAATTATTGGCAGATTCATAGTTCAATTTAAAAACCCGCGTAATGATTTGATCACCCTCTTGCTTGGTCTTTCCTGTTGAAACCGAAGTGCTTACTAATTTTGCATCGGCTTGAGTCACAACCCGATATACCCCATTAACTTCAACCAAAGCAAAGCCTGCAGTGCGAAGCGCAGTCGAAAAAGAATCTAAGGCCTTAGCTTTGCTGACTGGCTTATTGCTGATGAGATTAATCGTACCCTTAACTTGCGGATCAACTAAAATGGTCTGACCAGTAGCCTTGGCGACAACACTTGCAACTGAGTCGATGTCAGCGTTCATGAAAGATAAAGTGACGGTACCAACTTCACTATTACTAGCTACGCTAGGGGTCGTTTGCGCCATCACCATGGCTGGCGCCAAAACAAAATCACCCATTAAGCAACACAGTAGAAATTGTAAGCAGGCTTTACGTAAACTATTACGCGAAAAAAATGCATGGCGTGTCCCATCCCTCGCGCCCTTGAGGGTCAGCTGAGTTTGTTGCGCTAACTGAATTTGCTGGGTTAATTTCCTAAACTGCATCCGTCTTCTATTCCGCTATTCATCGCCATTTAATATTGCATGCGGTAAATGTCACCGTCTTTTTTGCCTAATAACGACAATAATCCAATCAACGATTCTTCAGCCTCAGCTGAGGCTGAAGCAGCGCCAAAAAAATGTAAGCCTGAACTCGGTCCAGCCCCTACACTGCCTTTACCGTTTAATAACAAAGGCCCCACTGTAGTGGTGAGGTTAAATACTGTACCAGTTTGTGCCAAATTAACCTGCATTTCATAGCTACCTAAGGGTTTTACCGGACTAATTGGGCTACTTAGGCTGCTCATCATAATGCGAATTGCTCCCCCTGTCTCCTGGCCTATTTTAAGCTCTGTCCAGCGAGCAGATAACTGCCCGCGGGGCCGAAGCGTACTCCATGGATTGCCTAAACCCTCTAAGATCGTGGCGGGCAAGCTGATTTCACCACTAGCAATGACTGCCTGCCCTAATTTCAAACGGATTTGTAGTGGTTGATCGAGCGCCGAAAAGCCGAGGGCTAAACCACATTCCCCTTTTAATAGACTGCACTGAGTGGTCCAATGGAAGCGCTCGGTTAAGGCGCTTGCTTCGCGGCAGCCACCGCCGACTAAATTTGGCTCTGCAAATCCCAGCGCTGCACTCCCTTGCCAAATGGTACCGGTCGGTTGGTGCAAAGTGACCCGACAGGCTGTCTGACTGCTAACTAAACTAGTAAGCCAGCTCGCTGGAAGTTGATTGACGATAATGAGCAATACGGTAGATAGCAAAGCAAGCCACAACAACTTTGGCAAGTGTCGGCGCCCTGCATCAAGCCTTATTTTCATTTAGATAAAACGCCGTTAAGCAAGGAAACATTACTGGAATAACTGGAGGCGCTCGTTTGCACCAAACTAGCACTTAAATTGACGATTGCAGTCGAAGGTGTGGCAACCAGCTCGATTCTTTCTGGATATAAGCGCCAACCTATGCGTAACTCTTCTAGCACATCGACTATCACTGCAAACATCACATCGCTAGCCTGCAATTCAATCCGCGGCGGATTTTCTACTCCCAAGCGTAGAACGCTAGGCTTTAGCCCTCGCGCTATTAATACATTGCGAATTTTTTGTAACTCAGCCTCATCTACTAAAACGACTGTATCGAGTTGCAAAGGTTTGCCTTTAGATAGCTTAATTAAATTTTCTAATTGGGCCCACTGCGCAGGGCGTAAAGTCATCTGCCCTTCCAAGCGTTGGACATAAGGCGCAGCCCAAAATTGCATGAAAGCCCAAAGAACGCCAAAAATACATATCGTCACCAATATTTTTTGTTTCCCACGTGCCAAATGCATCACGCTAGCAAAATCGGGTGTGCCACCCTCATGCGTGGCTTTAGTCTGTCTAAATGTAGTAAGCGCTGCCTGCATAGATCCAGCCCATTGATTTAAGGTAGTCCTGATCTTTTTCAACTGGTCTTTGAATGTGTAAGGGGTCATCAATTTGACTCCTTGATGCTGTTACCTAATCCTGCATAAGGCTCTAAACGAAAGCGATCATTACCCAATTCACTCACCATCATTCCCAATAATTGTGCTTTGCCAATGATCTCACTAGCACTTATAGGGCTTGCACTAGGCTTAAATTCAAAGTCGATGTGAAAGCCATCGTAAGTAATTTTTTGCAATGTCTCTTTCCCTAGGGCAACTTTTAATTGCTGTAATTTTGCTGCCATTGGCACAAAATCAGCGTCGGTACTTAATCCTTTTCTGCGCTCCTCTTGCGTCAACTGTTTAACTAACGTGGTGACTACAGAGTCTGTCGTTTTATTTTGTGCTAGCAGTGCAACTGAAGTTGGAGATAGAAATTGAGTGGCAGTCATTTCCAAATTTCGCCCCCAACGCCAATAATCAACGGCAAGCCAAGCAGCATTCAAACTAAAGCCAATCAAAATACTACTGATGGCATAAACCGCCCAACGTGAAGGCGTTAACCATAGATCACGATCAGTCCAAGATTGATAGACGTGAGAGAGGCCACTTAATCCCTTGGTTTGTGCAGCTTGCCAACGCGCATTTAATTTCAAGGGAGTTTTACGCGTGTTAGGTGCTGCTAGCATTAAATTGAGACTCGCTGCCGCTATATCGGTGCGCCGACTAAAGGCTATTGCACTGGGCGCTAACCAATCCCAAGACCATTCAACCGGCGTAACTGAACCTATAGTACTGGGTAAATTTGCGCTCGACAATTGATCATCTGCCACCTGCTCAACCCAGGCTAACCCAACTTGTTCACTTTTACGCCAAGTAAAAATTATTTCATTGTCATTATTTTTGTAAGCCAGGCTGGGAACGGTAATTTCTTGCGCAGCATTGACTAATGAAGAGTCACCCTCTTTGATATAAGACAAGACTAAGCAATCGGGAATAAAACGCATCCGCGGCGCAAGTAAGGTAGCAAGTTGTTGGTTAAGCCAATAAAACCAAGCCCGATCAATAATGGCCAAGGTTCTTTGTGAGCCAATTTGGCCGGGTAGCGGCGGTAAGGCATGGACAAGGACTCCATCAGTTCCTGCTAATAAGTATTCCTCAACTAAGCTAGGCAATACTTGTTGTAATTTTTTCGCTTTCACTAAAGGAACTTTAGTTTCTATTAAACGCACATCGAGCGTCGGAATTAATACCAACACTTCATCCGCGTAGGGCATCGATTCCGGACTGCCCACGCCATGTTGTCCCGCTGCAGAATCTGCAGCGGTTTCTTGTACCGGGTTTTCACATAGATACCAAGCAAATTGATCAGCGCGAGAACTTTCAGCCACCTTGCTAGTCGTACTAGCAAATGGTTTTGGAGGACAATGAATAATTAATAAACTCATTCCGGCAATATCCTGACTGCTTTATTCCACATCACTTGGGTAAAAGTTCCACTAGGTAATGGTGTTGGCGAACGCTGTATTAAGGCTGAGTTCACAAATATACCGCTTCCAAGACGAATTTCTGACCTAGCTAGCCAAAACTGGGACTTTACATTGACTAAGGACCCGTCAACAGCCACGCTAGATCCGGCACCAGCTCGGGTTAAAAGTGTGGCAATTTCATCCAAGGCCTTCACCGGTGCGCCCGTACGGTACTGGACGATATTATTTGCTGCACTGCGAGATAAGCCTGCAAAAGCAGCCATTAAGACCTCTGCAGAAGCTGTATTGACGTTAATAGCAGTATTAATCGGTAAAACTGCCGCATGAGGACGAAGTTTTTCAATTAAGGCGGGAGTGTAGCCAGGTAAATTAGCTAGCCCATCAAGATCAACCAAAGGAATTTGATTTTGTAGAACAGTTTGGGCAGTTTGCTGAGCTAAATTAGCATCAAGTCCCAATGCACTTAATAGTCGCCCATAAGCGGCTACACCACCCGCATTAATCCCTTGAAATTGGTTAGTCCATAAATTCGTTAAATTGAATAATCCCTGTGCATCAGTCAATCTGCCCTGAACGGTAACGCTTTGCAATTCATCCGGAATATCCGCATTTTTCAAAAAATCCCCAACTTTACTATCCGCCAATGGTAGTGCCCAAGCTTCCCCCAAGTGATCGTATTGACTCGTACGACCATCTTGCGCCAAGACTAACCTAGCGAAATCAACAATGCCGTGCTGTAACCAAATGACCTGCGCGCGATCACGCAGATTTTCTAGGGTGCGAACCTGCAATTGTTGGCGCCACATTAAACCCGCCATTAACACGACTGAAACACCAACCACAATTAGCGCGGTAATAGTCGCCGAACCAGATTCCAATCGTGAGCACGAATGCGTAACCAAATTAGGCTTAGACTTTAAGCGCTGCATTTTATAAACTCGTTCCCGCCAAACAAGAACGTGTAATCGGAAAGGGAATATTTTTCAGCCCCCAGCGCATAGTAATGCCATTTAATAATGCGTTTTTTTCTCCTTGACCAGTTTGCGTTGCTGGGGTGGCTGACGTGCTAGCTGTACTTTGCGATCCAGGAGAAGTTGGCGTTGCTGATGAAGCGGGTGTAGTTGATGTGCCTTGATTTTCCTGAGTAGTTTTAGGATCACTAGTAAAAACCTGTATTTGCTGACTAATGACCTCTGGCATCTCGAGACTGACTTTCATTTCAGTGGAAAGTAAGTCCGGGTCACTTAAAATTGCTTGCCAAAGGATCAGTGCATCTGCCCTGCCCTTAAGAGGCCGACTAGTCCAGCGCTGTAAACCTGCAGGGGTCATCCCGTAACCGACGATCATCCACGCGTCTACTTCATCGAGTCGATAACGACGTACCCACCAGATATTTTTTGCGCCTGCCGAATACGGCGTAACACCTAATTCTGGATTTGATAGCATCTCTTGGCAATCGCGCTCAAATTGGCGAACCAACTGGATATTGCTGGCATCTTGGGTCGAGCGCCGATCAATGGTCTCGCGCCCCCGAATCATCGCGTCCATTCCTCGCCAGGCCATCAAGCCAACCACGGCCATAATAATTAACGCCACTAAGACCTCAACTAAAGTAAAGCCGGCGTCAACACGGCGCGTACTCATAAAACACCACCAGTGGGATTGGGCACTACGGTAACCAGCCAAGCTAAACGCGGACCAATTGGTTCAGTATTGCTTCCTTGGCTAGCTAAGTAAACTGTAACCTCAACACGCCGAAATGCGGGATTCGGAGTGGCCAACACTTTTCGCTGACAAACTAAGACTATCGATAATTGTGGGCAACTGAATGAACTAGTTCCCAATTCGGGCCAAATCTTTTTTATCCGAATTTCATTGAAGGCATCGTCAGCACTCCACAGCGCCATGGTTCGCTGTGAAAGTGCTAACTGCGTATCTGCGCTATATGCTACTGCACGCAAAGCAGTAATTAAAGCCACACTTAAAATAATTAAACCCACCAGTACTTCTACTAAGACAAAACCATGATGACTATGCGTTCGTTGAAAGCTCATGGTGACACCCAACTAAAACGCCCATTGCTTGCGCGCACCAGAGTTGCAAAACGCTTATCTTGTTGTATCGGTATCCGCATTGTTGCGGTAACAGACTCGGCGCCTAAAGTAAGTTGCGTTGGACTAACGATCACGGGTTTAGCCCAGACCTTCGCCTTATAAGCATCGGGAATAAAGGAGGCGGGCGTATTCGTTTCAGCCATCGGATTGACATTCAGGGGTCGACTAAAACGCCACCCTGTTTCATCAATTTGCGCCGACATAGAAGAACCACTCATCAAGCTTTCATCCTGTGCTGCATTGAGTGAGGCAACTAATTGATCGAGGTTATCGCGCCAATAGCGCTCATCATGATTCGGTATCGCTAAAACTGCAATACCTAACATTACAGCCACAATTGTGAGGGCTAGTAATAACTCAATTAAAGTAAATCCACCCTCGGTGTGAGAGGTATTACGCTTAACTAAGCTCCACCTTTTATTACCAATTCCCAATATCCGCATCGGTTCCGGTTCCGCCCGGCTTATTGTCAGCCCCATAACTCAAGATATCAACTTCGCCTTTGGTGCCAGGGTTGCTGTACTGATAGGGATGACCCCAAGGATCATTTGGTAATAAATCTAAATATCCACCGGTTTTCCAATTTTGCGGAACCGGCTCTGCGCTGGGCCTTGTCACTAGCGCCTTAAGGCCCTGCTCAGTAGTGGGATAGCGCCCAATATCTAAGCGATAGAGCTTAAGGGCTTGGGATAAGGTGCCAATGTCATGCTTAGCTGCTGTTACTCGCGCCTCATCAGGGCGTCCCATAATGCGCGGCACAATTAAGGTCGCCAAAATACCGATAATGGCTATAACCACCATAATTTCAATTAAAGTAAATCCGGCTTCGCGCTTTTGCGCGCCAGAACGCACCTGAATTAGCGTTTTGTTGATTAGCGCATGGGATGGTTCGAATAGGTCTTTCAAATGGCTCTCTCAATCAATTAAACTGAAAGAATATTATAAGGATTAATTCTATTTTGAGCGAATTTTTGCACCGTTTACAAGAGCGCCTAAGAAAACGCTCAGAGAGCGCTAAAGGCCATGTCGACAAGGATCATTCCCTATCTTTGTCTGAACGCTTGGAGCCTTTAATGAGTTCCTTGCAGCAAAGCCTTGTCGCAAGCAAAAATAGGTTTGCTAAAAGTGGTCTTAATTCTGACTTAAATACAGCCAATATTTTTTTGCAACTACATCGACTGGTAAATAATTACCTTAAACCAAGTCCTATCATTCAAAGTTTGACCTATATAGGCATGCTTGTAACTTTAGCCTCTGCAACGTATTGGTTAATGCAGTTAGCACAAATTCCCAGCCCGCCAGATACGCTCAACAAAAATGCAAAAGGTGCAATCCTATATAGTAACCAAGATATTACTGAGAGTTATGCACTTTTTGGTAGCAAGCCTGTAGCAACAGAAAATATCGTTTTACGTGGGGTAGTAGTGACGAATAAAAATAAAGATGGCTTGCTAGAAGGCTTCGCGCTCTTTGAAATAGATGGCAAGCCTTCAGGTGCAATTGCAGTTGGTGAAAGCGTGGGTAAAGGCTTATTGTTGCAAACAATTACGCCCGATACTGCCACCCTGCTCTATCAAGGTAAGCGACTCAACTTTAGCTTAAATAAAACCAGCAAAGACAAGCAAGCCAATAATAGGGGTGGTGGCCCTAACAATCCAGCAAACTTACCAAAGGCTCGCGCGGAACCCAATACCAACCCCAAAATAGAACTATCAAAATAGATTGCTTACATGAGAGGCTTATTGCGCATTACCGCATGCTGCGCCACCATCAGTGGGCTACTTGCTAGCAATACTGTTTATGCACAAAGTGATAGCTTCATTAGCCTAATAGAGCCAAGTACAAAAAATGAGTTATGGCTTAACCCGGGCATGGTCACTTACCACTTTCAAACTGATCAAAACCTTAACGGCGGGAACTGGGGTGCAGGAGCTGAGTACCGCTTCTCTTCAGTCTCCTCGCTCACCGCTGGCCGTTTTTATAATAGTAATAATGCTTACTCTAATTACGCTGGCATCTACTACCAACCCCTAGCAATTGGCCCAATTAAAGTTGGCGCTGTGATTGGCGGCTTTAGTGGTTATTCATCAACGAATAATGGCGGTTGGTTTCCAGCTGCAATACCCGCACTCACTTGGGAAGGAGATTGGGTGGGCGCTAATGTTTTTATTATTCCTACCATCGGTGATCGAGTGCATGGGGGAATTTCTCTACAACTGAAATTTAAAGTATTTAGCTAATCTTGTCCTTTAGCCTTACCAAATAAAGCAACCCCAAACTCACAAGCATATTTTTTATGCTCTGCTGTACCTGCGAACGGGTCGTCCTCTAAAAATGGGCTACGCATAATAGCCTGAAATGCCCTCAGCGCTAAGCGACATTCATTTTCACTCATTATTCTGCAGGTATTGGTCACATTTTCTCGCGCAAACTGAAGCAAGGCAGGGATGACAGAATCTATCACTCTATTTAATTCTTCGGGCTTTTTAGAGACCTTTAATAAAAGTCGCATTAGTAGCTTATATTTTTTTGACGTATACTTTTTTTTCTGTAGTCGCTCAAACGCTGCGTCAACAATAGTATTTAAAACTGTGCTGATCTCATCAGTAGGACTAAATTGCCGAATAATCGCCTCAGACTCTAGTGCTACCTTGCGCAAATGGCGATCAATAAAAATAAAGGCAAATAGGGAGTTGAGTGTGCCAAAGTAACGATAGAAGGTACCAATCGAATATCCTGATTTGGTAGCCAGCTCTCTTGCTGTAGGCAGTTTACCTTCATCTTTTTGCATCAAATCATCAGTCGCCTGAGTAATATCGACAAAGGTTTTTTCAGCGCGTAACTGAAGTGATTTTTTGTACTCAAATTCCTTGATTTCTTTCATATTGAGCCATCATAACCAAAATTACGCATATCTGAAGATGAACATGCTACAGATTAGTGCAAAGATAGGATGAGAGCCATATATATATTGGGGTCTAAGGCCATCAAAAAAAAAGAAAAGTGAACCCGAAAAGTGTTGAAACTCGCAAAATTATAGGTAAATTCGAGGCTAGCATCAATTTTCTAAGGATAAAATCATGAAAAAAACAATCGGTCTTTTGATGTCTTTAACAGCCTCGATATTCTTGGTTGCTTGTGGCGGAGGCGACATGGGTTCGGCATCAACGGGTACTTCCGCAACGCCTACCTCAGTGTCAGCGGTTTCTGCAGCGGCAAGTAATAGTTGTTTCAACATTACTGCTCCAAGTACCAATCTAGGGCAATGGTGGACCAGCGGCTCTTTTAACGTCACCAATACTTGTGCGACTACCCAAAGCGCTAGTGGCCTGCAAATTCAAATTGCTAGTAGTGGAACTGCTTTGGTAGCCTCTAAGTTTCAGATGGACTCGATCAATGGCTTATATTTTCCGCCACCCATCTATTGGGCCCAATCTACAGGGACATTTATTACCAATAGTGTGGCCGGCAGTAAGGATACGGTCACTTTAACCTTAAACACAACTGGGTCGATTCAACCCAACACTTCGGCCACTGTATTTTATGGCTACAACCCCAATGGCACTACGCCAGGCGCAATCAGTTATAGCGTAAATGGGGGGGGAAGTACTCCAGTGACACCAACCGGTGGCTCAATTGCCTTTAGCATTGATGCCACAGCACTAAAAACGGTTTGTGTAAGCGGTACAACCTGCAATATTCCGGTTGTTCTTAGTGGCCCCAATAGCTATTCATCAACAGTTGCTACGATTGATAATAATAATGCTGGCACTGTCATTACGAATAGTAATTTCACGCGGCTTACTACGGGTGCTTACACCCTAACTGTTGCAAGTAGCGCTTTACCCGCTAATGTCAGCTTTAGTGCTCCCGCAATTAACGTAACCGACAACAATACAGTGAACGAAGCAGCCCTTTTCACGGTTGCTAGTACACCTGTAGTTACTGGTTCGTATAGTGTTAGTGGCACACTAAGCGGCTTGAATACGGGCTTAACAGTGGCACTGAATAATAATGGTGGCAATACTTTAAGCCTTAGCTCAAATGGCGCTTTTAAGTTTAGTACACTAGTAGCAGCTAATGCTAACTATGCTGTGACAGTTGGCACACAACCTAGCGGGCAAACGTGTACCGTTTCTAACGGCGCTGGTAAAGTGACAGCTAATATCACCACAGTGAGTGTTTCCTGTACTACCAACTCATCCGGTTCTGCCGGCGCAATTAAATACCGCGGTGTTAATTTAGCTGGTGCTGATTTTGGTGAGGGTAATTTACCAGGCACTTTTGGGGTGGATTACACCTACCCAACCAACGCCGAAGCGACCTACTTTAAAAGTAAAGGGATGAATGTCATTCGTCTGCCATTCCGGTGGGAGCGTTTACAACCCACTTTAAATGCAGCCCTTGACCCAACCGAGCTGAATAGGTTACAGACTTTTGTTAACCAAGCGATTGCTGCAGGCCATACGGTTGTTTTGGATCCCCATAACTATGCGCGCTACAAAAATAATGTTATTGGCGCAAGCTCAGTTACCAACGCTAACTTTGCTGACTTTTGGGGTCGTTTGGCAACCGTCTATAAAAATAATCCCGCGGTCATTTTTGGTCTGATGAATGAGCCTAATTCAATGTCGACAGAAACTTGGGTCGCAGCTGCCAATGCGGCGATTGCAAGTATTCGGGCTGTTGGTGCCAATAACGTTATCGCAGTTCCTGGTAATGGCTGGACTGGTGCCCACAGTTGGGATCAAAACTGGTATGGCACTGCGAATTCGATAGCGATGTTGTCGATTAAAGACTCGGCCAATAACATCATGTTTGAGGCTCACCAATATCTTGACTCGAATAGCTCGGGCACTTCAGATACTTGTGTTAGCCCAACTATTGGTGCCGAACGCTTAGTTACTTTTACTAATTGGTTGCGGACTAACGGTAAGAAAGGCTTTTTAGGGGAATTTGCTGGCGGTAATAATGCCACCTGTAATCAAGGTATTACCAACATGTTGGCCTATATACAAGCAAACGCTGATGTTTGGGCTGGCTGGACTTGGTGGGCAGCTGGACCATGGTGGGGAGGCTATATCTTTACCATTGAACCCAGCAATGGCGTAGATGACCCCAAACTAACCAATCTGTTGCCGTATTTGAAATAAGTTGTAAATTCAGCATAAAATCTTAGCCTAGGGCTCCCTCCTTAGGCTAAGATTTTTTTTATCTCATTTTGAAGTAATTCCATGAAAATTATAAAAACTGCTTTATTGATTATTTTCAGTATTTTTCTTTTGGCAGCTCCGCTAGCATCGCAAGCAGAATTAGGCGGTAATCTTTCCAGCATCCAGCAAGGACAAAAAACCTTTGGCTCGAAGCTAACTTCTGCAGCCCAAACTGGATACTCTATTTACTCACAAAGCATTGACTCCGATTTAGTCATTAAAGAATATTTAGCAACCAATGGGAATGTCTTTGCAGTGACTTGGAAGGGGGCTACCTTACCCAACTTTCAGGTGGTCTTGGGCACCTATTATGCAAACTACCTCACTGCCCTACAAAATAATCCGCGGGCGCTTTTTTTTCAAGATGACAAGCTCGTCATTGAATCTGGTGGGGTGATGGGTGGATATGTGGGGCGCGCTTACTTACCGAAGCAATTTCCTGCTGGAATCACGCCAGCAAATATTCAATAATTTATGCGTGCAAGGATTTTTAAAGTGCCGGTCTTGAGAGAATTCCCAACCGTAGTCTTGCGTGGTATCGCATTCCCTTTTTTAGCAGTCATTTTGGTAGCCTGTAGCGGCGGAAGCACGAGTAGCTCATCCTCTTCAGGCAGTGACCAGAGCTCTCTTCCCAGTGTTAACTTAGCCGCTAATTCAATTAGCGTAAATGTTGGCGCTGGTATAGCAAAAAATATTAATACGCCCTATGTTAGTGTGACCATTTGTCAGCCAGGCACCAATATTTGCAAGACTGTTGATAACATATTGCTTGATACTGGCTCAACAGGCTTACGCGTTTTAGCCTCTACTATCACCTCATTACAACTCAATCCAGTAGTCGTCAATAATACATCCATTCTCGAGTGCGCTTCATTTATTAGTGGTACTGCCTGGGGTCCAGTGAAATTAGCTGACGTCAAAATGAGCTCAGAAGTTGCCAGTTCAATTCCGATTCAAATTCTGGCAGATCCAAGCTATAGTACGATTCCAAGTGCATGCGGCGGTTCACTAGACACGCAAATCTCCACTACGCTTAAGACGAATGGGATTTTAGGGATTGGCTTATTTGTTAACGATAGCCAAAGTTACTTTAACTGTATCCCAACGACTTTCAGTAATTGCCGTATTAGCCTAAGTCTTACCCCTAATTTACAGGTGCAAAATCCCGTTGCCGCTTTCCCGGTTGATAATAATGGCGTAATTCTTAAACTTCCCGCCGTTGGCGCAACCGGATCTAAATTAGTCACTGGCTCACTCACTTTTGGTATAGATACTCAAGCGAATAATGCATCCACTGGGTCTTATGTCATTCCCACTAGTAGCAGCGGTTATTTCACCACAATTTTCAATAACACGACTTTTATCAACAGCTTTATTGATAGCGGCTCAAATGGGCTCTATTTTCCCTCGGGCAGCTTAAGTTCTATTTTGGTTGATTGTTCATCCGCTTCTTTATCCGGGTTTTACTGTCCAACTACAACACAATCCTATCTTGCCGCCCTCACCTTGAAGAATAGTGTTCAGGGTAATGTAAGTTTTTCTGCTGCCAATGCTAAGAATTTAGTCGCTAATGGCAACTATGCCTACAATAATATAACCGGTCAAATTGGTGGTAATTTATTTGACTGGGGCCTACCTTTCTTCTTTGGCCGCAGCGTCTATTTTGGCATTACTGGGCGTACGAGCAATGCTGGCGTAGGGCCTTATTACGCGTATACGAATTAAATTTCTTTTAGCCTTAACCGCCACCCCTGCGGGTATATAAATCAAATTTAGCCATTACCTGCGCTACTTGCTCTGCATTAAAAGCACTCATTGCAAATGAAAAATTGACCTCCAAAACCGGAATTTTCAGTAAAGCAATTTGTTGGGATGGCTTGGTGTGGGCAGCAATCGATAATCTGGCGCTGGGAACGTCATAATGCGTTTTATCATCGATTACTAAGGAAGTAGATTGGTGTAATTCACCCAAAGCGTTTGGTAGCCAACGAATTAAATCTTCCGCTGAACAACCCATCACGCGTTGCACTTGAATTGCATTCACCCTAAAAATTAACCGCCTGCAACCGGAGGGCAAATGGCCAGGGCATCATTTTCTTTTAAAACCGAGTTTAAGCGATCTTGTGGAGGAATATATTTGCCATTAATCATGACTAAGTGAGCTTGTGGATGCGGGATAAAATGAATATCCATTACTTGACTTACGGTAGCACCATCAGGCACCTGAATAATCGCCTCAATCGTATTGATTTTATTAACGGGTAAATAGCGATTGAGGCTGGCAAAAAGCTTAAGGGTAACTTGCATAATTAAAGCTTAATTCATTCAAGCAGATTGTGCTTGCCCTTGCGCTAAATACGCTTCCACTAGCAGGGTAGGATCTTGCAATAATCTTTCTTTCCAGGCGCCTAAGGCAATCTTGGTCTGTATCAAGCCACGTAAGACACCAACATGCTCTGTAAAACCTAAGCTAGTTGCGCCAATTAAGACATCACCTAAAAATTCTAAACGGAGATATTTAAACCGTTGTGGGTCACAAAGCTCAATGTGATCGCCCCCTTTAGCGCCAGACCATAGACCAAATGAGGAGGCAATTAAACCTAAAGTATCTAATACATTCACCTGTAAAGTACCAATACTATTCACTTTTCCGCCACTCATATTGATCGCAGCAACGCCAGCTTGCTCGGCAGCATTGGGTTGAATGGCATTAATCATGCGCTCTCCAGTGAGAAAATCAACGCTTTCAGTTACATCTCCCGCTGCATAAATATCTGCAATTGAACTTTGCATTTGCGCATTCACTAAAATTCCCGTTTTTATATCCAGGCCTGAGTCTTGCAAAAACGCAATATTGGGGCGCACTCCTGCTGCTGAAATCACTAAATCAACCTCGATGGTTTGACCATTCGATAATTTCACTGCTAAAGCTGATTTACCTTGGGTGATTGCTTCCACTTTGGTATCTGTAAAAACGGTAATGCCCTTAGCTTGTACCCATTCTTTAATTAGGCCGCCTGCCTTCTCGGTCATCATGCGTGGCACCATACGGTTACCCATTTCAACCACGGTTAGCTCTACCCCTCTGCTTGCTAAAGCCTCAAGAATGATGCAACCAATAAAACCTGCCCCCATTTGCAAAACACGGGCTCCGGGTTTAGCTAATTTATCAATTGCGCGGGCGTCTTCTAAAGTCCAACAATGATGCACTCCCGGCAAATCAATTCCGGGAATGGGTGGTTGCACAGGTACAGAACCAGTAGCAATAAGTAACTTATCAAAATTAATTTTTTGTTGTTTTTTATTGCCCTCTTCAACTTGCAGTGATTTATTTTTGGCATCAAGTGAAAGTACTCGACCCTGTAGTTGTTGAATTTTTAATTGCTCGAAATGCTTGGCGGTTTTCCGTAAATACGTTCCCGCTTCGTCAATATTACCGACCAATAAATAAGGGATTGCCATACGGGAATATGGCGGTGAGCTCTCATCACCAATGAGCACAATCTCATCAACAGGACAGCGCTTACGAATAGTCTCGGCCGCAATAACGCCAGCTGGCCCATTGCCAATAATGACATGCTTCATGGCGGTAATTAAAGACCTAAACGCTTGCGGGTATCGGCATTAATTTGCCCATCGCTATCCCAGCCGCGAATCTTGTAATACTGCGGCAACATCTTGCCTAAGCCAGATACTGTACCTTTGCCGGGCCCGGTTTTTGCAGCTTCAGTCATTAAGCGCTTCGGTAACTTATCGTCCTTACTAGTAAAGCCGGCGCGATTATTAAAATCACGTTCCATATTCCAAATACGCTCACCAATTAAATTCAGATTATCAACTGTGAACTCATCACCGCAAGCCGCTTGTAATTGGGGGGCAACGTCAGCTAGTGTCCAAGCAAAGCTAGTGAAAATACACAAGCCAGCCGAGTCAAAGGCTGCAGTAGCATCTTGAAAGGCTTTCACTAATTCAGGCTTGCCATCGGTATCTGCTGGCTCAGTTTTAACCGGTATACCTAATACTTCAGAAGCGATGGTGTATCCCCGTAAATGACAGGCACCACGATTGGATGTGGCATAAGCCAAACCAATCCCTTGAATCACTCGCCCATCGTAAGCAGGAAACTCTTGCCCTTTAACACTCATCGACAAATCAGGTTGACCATATTTTGCTGTCAGCCGAGCGGAGCCCAAGGCAATTTCCTTGCCAAAGCCAATTCCTTGCGCAGTAATTTCAGCAAAGTGACAGAGGGCTTTGACTGAACCAAAAGGCGCTTCAATACCAAGCTGCTCTTTTGTTAAGACACCCATTTCATACATTTCCATTACTGCACCAACAGTTGCGCCAAAAGTAATCGGATCAAAACCATCTTCGTTACAAATCATATTGGCATACTGCAATGCCTCCAGATCATTCACACCATTAGCTGCGCCTAAAGCCCAGGCAGCCTCATACTCAAGACCGCCTGAGGTATTTTTATATTGGGGCTTATTCTCAATCGTGAAATGCGACTCATCAATTTGTGAAATACGGCCACACGCAATCGTGCATGCAAAGCAAGCTTGGGTAGTTACTAAATGCGATTTACCATCCGCGCGCTCAACTGCCATAGCCTCAGCAGAAATATCTTTTGCACCGTCAAATTGCACGTCCTGGTGATTACGGGTGGGTAATGCCCCAACCTCATTAATCACGTTCATTAATACTTGAGTGCCATAGGTTGGTAAACCTTGGCCCGTTACAGCATGCCCAGCTAAAACTGCTTTGCCAGCGTTTACAGCCGCCATAAAGGCTTTAGGATTTTTGATATTGCCAACGCCTTTGGTGCCGCGAACTGCTAGGGCTTTTAAATTCTTGCTACCCATCACTGCACCCACACCAGAGCGGCCTGCAGCACGATGTAGGTCGTTTACGATAGCGGCAAAATACACTTGATTTTCACCGGCACGCCCAATGCAAGACACCCGAATTTGGGGATCTTGATGTTTGATTTTGATCGCTGGCTCGGTTTCCCATACTGTCTTGCCCCATAAATCACTGGCATCAACTAACTCGGCGCGATCATCCTCAATATATAGATAGACAGGTTTAGGCGACTTACCTTCAAAAATAACCATATCCCAGCCGGCCATTTTTAATTCGGCACCTAAATAGCCACCAGAATTAGAACAAGCAATTGCTCCGGTTAAAGGACCCTTGGTAACCACAGTAAAGCGCCCGCCAGTCGAGGCCATGGTGCCAGTTAACGGCCCAGTTGCCCAAATAATTTTATTTTCTGCTGATAAAGGATCAACCTTAGGGTCAACTTCATCGACAAAATATTTAGTTGCCAAGCCCCGCGACCCTAAATAGGTTTTAGCCCACTCCATATTCAAAGGCTCAGACTTGCAAGTGCCTTTAGTTAAATTAACGCGCAGTAGTTTCCCGGCCCAAGACATAGTATTTTCCTATTCAATAATTAGTTAGTACTGGCTTGATTACCAAGCTTATCGGCCCATTCGCGCATGCGATCGAGCCCTGTCCAATCAGCATCTACAAAAGTAATCGCTTCGGTTGGACACGCAGTTGCGCAAGCGGGATCACCAGAACACAAGTCACACTTTTGGACCTTACCCGTATCTTGTACATAATTAATCGTGCCAAAAGGACAAGCAATGGTGCAGACTTTGCAACCCACACAAGTATCCTCAGAGACTACTTTTGCGCCAGTTACTAGATCGATGGAGATAGCA
>Ga0304728_1000884_pt1 | contig 23393 bp, 17 predicted proteins | sample C_130625_MF_Meta_FD_190476 | JGI IMG/M metagenome (GOLD analysis project Ga0304728, IMG submission 190476) | Freshwater microbial communities from Lake Croche, Canada to study carbon cycling - C_130625_MF_MetaG (v2) (version 2) | ecosystem: Environmental > Aquatic > Freshwater > Lake | place... | reverse complement strand
AATTTGCCACCGAAAGTTTTTCTTGGTTCTTATCCCAATATTTTACCTTCTTTTCTAACTCCATTTGATTGTAGGTATTGGGTTGGACTTCATCGGATTTCGATATCACCTTGTACGAATCTGTAGTGTAATCACCAGAAGATGTGGTCGAATTGCGTTTCTTTTTGTTAATATCAACATCTCCAAAGGTATTCATCGATTGTGTATCATAAACATACATGGATTCGAAACCCTCAGACTTAGTGGGGCCAGAAACCGGTGCTTTGTAAGCAGGGGCTTGAGAAACAGGGGTCGTACTTACAGTAGGGTAAGTCGGAGTGTTACCGGTGTTTGTATTGGTAGAAGTATTACATGATGTTGTAACATTTTGTGTCGTAGTTTGATTATTTAACCATTGATTCAATGCCTGAGTACTTCCCGATATAATTTGACTTATCGTCATTTGTGATAATTTATCCAAATTGCTTCCAGAAGATCCGGATGCACCGGGTACTGACAGTGTGGATGTTTGGAATATATCCTGGTACGGATTGATGTAACTAGGCGCCATGCTGCTGCTCGAACTACCTGGTACAGATGGCTGCATATACTGCAAAACAATGGGTTGGGGTTGACCATAGACGATCTGGGGTTGAACTGCATTTATTTTGTTTGTAAGAAGATCTGCAATTTTACTGCAACAGTCGCTCGGTTGAGGAGCGTTTGCTACAGGAACATTTGATACTGGGACATTGGAATAAGGGACATTCGATTGTGGAATATTATTCGTATTGGCACCTGGCGCGCCGCTTGAACCGGTGGGACCAGATGCTCCGGGTGCGCCATTAGAACCGGATGTTCCTGGCGCACCAGGAACTCCCGGTGTTCCATTAGAACCTGGTGCAGCATTCGGCGCAGCCAAAGGAACGGCAACCGGTGCGGCAACGGGTGCAGCCACAGGAACTGCAACTGGAATAGCATTCGGTGCAGCCACAGGAACTGCAACTGGAATAGCATTCGGCGCAGCCAAAGGAACGACAACGGGTGCGGCCACAGTTACCGGAGTACCAGATACTTTAACACTAACCGGCACATTTTTAGTTACCGATGTTTGAACAGATACAGTTACTGTTTCTCCCGGCAAAGGATCAATAAACCAATTAAAGAACATGTAATAAACCAAATCAACAATTTCGATGTGCAATATGAAAACGAAAAACATGATAAACACCAACATGAACAAATACACCCACATCTTAAACTCAATTAATTCAATAGAAGTCGGTTTTTCGTTGGGGGTCATGGGAAATCCAAAAATTGTCACCATGAAATATAACAAAAGTATACTGATTGCTACTTTAAACACCGTATTGGGATCATTCATCTCATCCTTGAATAACAAAAACAGATAAGAAATAAAATAATCTTGATAAGTAGTAGGAAGAGTATAATAATAATACACAATACCCAATATTAAACAAACAATCACCGTAGCATCGACTGATCGCGTTTTCACAACATCCAGCGTCGAAAATTTATAAAATGCCCCAAATACCGAAAAAAAGATGATATATATTGCTAAAAAACAGATGAATGCTAATAATGTACCAGTGTTAAATATTGAAGTAAATATCGTTTTAGGATTCAATGGTGGGTGTTCGTTTGGTTTATACATGAAGTTATTACGGAATCGAATTCTAGCTCGGTCATATTGAACATGATAATACTGATATTTATCGTAATGAGGATACTGTTGTGAATAAACACTCATAGGAACACCCGCAGAAACGGTTGAAGTGTTTTGAGAACCTGATTTATTTGTGTTTGACATGTTGCCTGATGTAGTGTCTATTATATTATTATTGACATTATTATTTTTGAAACTGTTCATTCTAGCCTGCACATCATTCAATGACTGCGAATCTGAAAGTAATTTATTTGTATATTGATTTTGGTTTGAATTTACCCCGTAGTTATCCATAATATATTATAATTACTTATTTTTTTTGCGGTAAAAAAAACAATATGCCATTGGGGTTTTAATGTTGTCGCTCGTTTTCATTACTTCTACGGATTCATCATTAAAATGTATCCATTCGTTGTTGTGATTTTTTACGAAAGCGGTATAATGTCCCATATAAACATTCCCAATATGATTACAGATGGCATATAATTCATATTTATACTGTGAAGCATTGTATCCGTCGATATATTTGGAAAGGTCTAAATTATCTAAAGGGAAATCAATCAAGTCATTTTTTTTGGATGTACCGTCGGGAGAAAATCTTTTCAGGGTAATTATCAAAATTTTGGGAAAACTCCAAAATGTAATCCGTTTTTGTATATCCTCTTTGGATTTCGTCTTTTCGTTGTACCACGCATTTTCCCCTACCAATAATTCTGGACGAACATACGCATCAAAGCAGTCGTAAATATTAACGGAATTACCTCCACATGTTGAAGGTATGGGTAAATCTAAAATAAAATAATTCTCGGGTTTGATTGAATGTTTCTTTTTTCCGTCCAGTGAAACAATCTCGGAAACGAGGATACCGTAAAATAGATCCATAATTTCGGAATATTCCTTGTGGTATGTATCTTTCAACATCTTGTAACAGCATATAGCAAGCTGATCCGTTTCGTTGACACTCGTACCCGAAATACGAATATTCACTGATCGAGATATACTGTTGTGAATGCATTCAATGATAAACAGTAAAAATTCTGGCATGTCGTTTTGACTCCATCCTGTGAAAATTTCCTTGTTCTTCTGTTTGGCAATTTTGTGAACATTGAATACAAATTTATTTGGGGATACCACCCCATTTTGACTCCACATGACCGTTCTCAAATCGTTCCATTCTTTCAATATTTCCGAATCGACAGAATTTTTTATCAGCGCTTTTTTTTGACCCTTTTCCTCAAATAGCTCGTCCAATACTGCGTTCATTTCGTAAGTATGATTCAAAGCCTGTAAGCATGAATTCAAAAAACAGGTATTCCCCAAATTTACTAATCCGGTCAATCCTTTGTCATTATATTTAGATAAATCCATTAAAACGCAATTCGAGATAATAAATATAAATACAAATCTTTATATTTATTATAACATGAATAGAAATCGGGGTTACAATCCGTATAACCCTAGAGGGGGTAATCCTTATTATTCCTCGCAATCTACTAGAACACAAAATAACAATTTAAATAATAATTTAATAGGCACTATTCATGAATTGATTGTTTCATATAATGATAATATTAGACTTCATAATTACATTATTGATGATTATAATCACAATATTTTTACTATTTTGAATATTTTACAGTATATTCAGGGGAATCTTAATGCTAGCAATTACAACAATGCATATAATACCACAAACACAACCAGGCCGTTTCCTATACCGAGTAATCCAGGCAGAAGACCAAACAATATCGATTTGTCTGCACTATTTTACCTGTTGAATATCCCGACTCATCCAAATTATGACAGTGAAACTCGTTATGTGCCGTTGACCCAAGAACAGATTAATAATTCAACCCTGATTACCAATTACAGTAGTGAAACTCACACTGAATTGGCCTGTCCTATTTCTTTAGACGAATTTACGGCCGGTGAAGAAATTTGTCAAATACGCGGGTGTGGACATTATTTTAAAAAAAATCATATAATGCGATGGTTTCAAAACAATCATCTATGTCCCGTCTGCAGGTACAATGTGAGAGATAATCAACAACAAAATATGAATCGTTCGAATTCCAGGGAAAATGCGGCGGCCGGCGAGGGCGTATCCCCCTTGATAAATCCAAACCTTCCTGGTATGGAAAATTTTGCAAGAATTATTGGTGACATCATTTTAGAACAAATACCTAACGGCAGTATGGATCCTTCTAACAATCTTATGTATACATTTGAAATCCCTTATCGCGGCTAACTCCATTCAGGTTTCCAAAGATTCTTCTAATTGAAGAAATTGGTGATCATTTGAATATTATTGCGCTTATTCGCAATTTTATTCAAAATTTTATCAAACAGAAGTGCCTTGATCTTTAGTGAACAATATTTTTCTTTGCGCTTCATGAAGACCTCATAATTACTGCCAAAATCCTTCTCCATCTTTTCCATGTCCTTACGATAGGTTTTGATGGCACCCTGCTTTTTCTGAAATTCCCATATTTTTTCTACTGCCAGACCAAAAAGCTGCTGTAGTGGTTTCATGAGCTGGTTGGTGATGTAATAGGTATAATCGATGTTTATCTTGTTTTCCAAAATGTACTCGGGGGTTTCGATACGATCGCCCAAGAGAGCACGGGGCGTGTTGTTTTGAATGAAAACAAACCGCATTCGATCGCCCGGCTTCGGTTCGTTTCCTTGGTCGCGCTTTCCGATGCGGTCCGCGAGAACCTTGTGAGCGATTTGGTTCGGATTCTTGTAGTCACTTCGCAAAGCGCGCGTGATCATGAGTTTTTCCATCGGCACATTGCCTTCGACCAGATCATTCAGGGCCTTGTCCAAAAAGTCGATGGATTTTTTGATGTCATTTTCCTTCATGAGGATGTTGAGAATCTCCCCGTAAACATCTTTCAGATAGTCACACGAATCTCGGCGTTTTAAGGAAAGACCCATGTACTTGAGTTTTCCCTTGTTGGGGTCTGTTTCGTACAACATACCGACATACCTCTTTTTTGAGAGGAGAACAAAGGGCATCAGGGTCTTTTCGTAGGCCAGTTCCATCGGGGGTTTCAATGACTGTGTACATAAGTGAGCGGCATCTTGAGCGATTTCGATAGTGACTTCTAGCGCCTTTTTACCACGAATCTTCTCGCCCGTTTTGGGGTCCTCCAAATTGAAGGTGAAGAATACTGAGTCCGTGTTATGTACAATCATATTACCAATACCTGCCGCGAAATGATGGTTTTCAGTTGTTAAATCGTACACATAACCATCATAAGGTATTTCATACATTTTTTTGACAGCGCATGGATTTTTTCTTTGCTTCAGTTTAGTCATTGTAATTCTGTAAATGTTTTCCTTGTCACTACGAGTGTTGATGGATGTTGACCAATCCAAACTATTTGCCAACAGTATAATATTCGCTGCACTAATTTGATTTTTTTGATCGATGCGGATATATCCGTGTGAATCTTTATCACCATCTGCATCATACATGCCATTCCAAAATGCTTGGCGAATTTTTTCATTTGACAGTAAAATATCATTTGGAATTATTTTTGAATTTTTGTAGTACATAAGATTTCTATACATTTCGACAAATCGAGTAATTTCACCATATTTATTTTTTCGCGGAGAAAGTTTATAGACATTAGAACTCTGTAAAGTATCCATAATTACCCATTCGAAATCTGGATAGGCAATTATACACATATTTTTGTATTTTTCGATAAGTTCAATGTTTGCGTTATTCAGTGCCCAACTAGCTTTTACGCCCGAATTACAGCTGTATTTACCGCAACTTCCGTCCCCGAAGAAGAATCCCATCACCCGAGCTTGTTCTTCGGTATAAACATCGACCTGTTTGAAATCATCAAGCTTCAATGTATGGTGTAATAGTTCATCACCAATTGAAACATCTTTCGGAGAGACACTCTGTTTATCTTTTTTAAGTAAAGAATGATCATCAGTACAATCTACCATTCCAGTATGTGTCAAAACACGCAAAATTTTTTTATGAGGAGCGAGTTGATGTCTTATAACACGATATAATTTCGTCCATCCATTTTCTGTCCAAGATTCGAGACGAGAGAGTTCGCAAAACTCCTTGTCTTGTTTACCATCTTCTTTGCAAACAACCCAATTATCATTTCCATACTTTGCACCCAATTCATCTATGGTGCAAACATCAAATGTAGAGCCATCGATACGAAGATAGATCGGTGTACATCCTGTTACACTATCGCCATACACATATTCGGCCTTGGTCAATACCGGACCATGACATTTTGTCTCATATTCGCGATTTCCGTACACTTCTTCGATGATCCGCTTGGCATACATGATCATCATGCGTCCAGTGGCCGTCGTGCATGCCGCCACATCCTGTTCGTAAAAGGTGGAAGTCTTGGCACCGCATTGTCCATATAACGAATTGGCTGTGACCTTGTAACCGAGCTGGCGTTTATCCAGAATATTTTGCATAAAGGGTTCTTTGATAGTCTTGGCTAGCTTTCGGGTATCCGAACGCGCCTTTAACAGTTCTTCCAAAATCGCCGGCATGATTGATTTTTGGTTGTTGGGTAACTGGGCCCACCGACACACTTTGATGCCCGATTTCACCTTTTCGGCTTTGGAAGTCGGCGTTTTTTTGGTGTATTTGAAAGAATCAAAGGTGACATCAACATATTCATATCCAGGAAGTCCGTCGTAAATATAATTACCGGCCTTGTCTTTCTCGCCGGTCTCGCGGATCAAATTGCCCGCCAAATCGTACTCCTTTGTCCATACCTTGCTGTCTTGCGACAAATTGTTACTAATCATGGATGAGGGATATAGAGATGCGTAATCCACACAGGCCACTGGATTGTCCATGTACATGGAACATTTGGGCGGCAGGACAATTGCCCCTTCGTATTCGTCGAAACTCTTGGTTTTTTCTAGGTCGGGCATCAAGGTCTCCTTTTCGCGACATTTTTTGGCCACATAACTGGTGAGTTTGATCCCTTGGCCACGAAACACCAAAAAGCTGATCGGCACACTGCAAATACGCGACATCTCCACATACCCGGTGAGAACATCGATTTTGTTCATCAAGTGATGAACCAAGTTACAATCTTGAATACAGTATTTCGCGACAATGGCGCGATCCGCGGCCGAACCATTAGATAACCTGAAAATGTCCTGCGGTGAAACATCGTCCTTCGCCATACCCCACTTGATGGTCTTGGTGTGATCGATGACTGGATGTCCGCCAATCAAGATAACATTGTAGGATACCTCCTGAGTTTTGTCGGTGCCTTTGACCGTCTCTTCCACCGTTTTGGTGTAAATATCCAGAACCCGAAACTTTTTACCGTCTTCCAAATAATCCGAAGTGAAATTGGAAATCTCAATATGAATGAAATCGTTGACATTGAGCCCCGTAAGATTGCTGCTGTAGAGTTCGGTCACCTTGCCAAATTTTTCGTGAGTAATCTGTTGCGTTTTTTTCACACTGTCGCTGATATATTGACCCGCAACATCGTCAAGCTTATAGGACGGAAGGTTGAAATCGCGACGAAAATAGGTATACATGTCAATTTGTAGCCGCCCTGCCGCTTTGTAATACCGTAAATCGTATTCACCACTCGCCAACACCACCTTGGTATTTTCAATCTGTAATTCTTGCCGACCTGTATCGGATTCGGTCATTTTGGCGCAGATCTCGTTCATCTTACGCGAGAAGAGCAGAAATTGGCGCTCGCAGTGGTTTTCTTGAGCACGGCGAAACATGAATTCGTAATCAAAACCAAAGATGTTGTACCCAATGATGATGTCCGGATTTTCCTTTTGAATGAGTTCCGTCCATTTGAGGAGGAGTTCCGATTCGGTCTCGGTGGTTTCGATGATGGCACCCTCCACATCGTCGCAGGTTCCCAGTACCAAACAGTGATTTTTGTAAGGCTGGACATCCCCGTAATTCAAAAAGGTGGAGCCAATAAAGGTCACCTTGTCACCCTCCAGCTTGGGGAAAATGTTCACCATGGTTTCGTTGATGATTTTGATTTTTTCGTCACGATCGTAGTCTTTGCTTTCGATCACATGTATGATGGTATATTCTGGGGTCGTGTGCAACAGGGTCGCCATTTTTTTGACAGGGGCTTTCTTGACTGGATACGGCGTCGCCGGAGGGGCTTCTTCTTCGCCCTCGCCTTCCCCTTCTTCGCCCCCTTCACCTGCATCGAAAGTCTCCGTCATTTGCTTGAACATATCATCAATGCAGAGAATGGTTTTCGTTTCTTCCGAAGTCATCTTTTTCACATCTTGAACCGAAGTAGACAACAGTATACTGATGCGCTTTTTAATGTCCTCTTTGGTATATTCATCGGCATTTTTAGGGTAAACCAGATCGATGCCGCGGTAAGAATCGTGTCCGAATGCCGCCATCACCATTTTGGTTATCGTCGATTTCATATTCATCTGACTAAGTTCCACCTTGTTGAAGCAGTCCACCATATTCATGGCCAACCGTTTGTAGGATTTGATGGGAATTGGAAAATCCCCGTGACTACTACTGGCCTCAATATCAAAACTACAGATCTTATAGGGAACCCGGGTTTCCTTGTCCTTGATGGGTTGGAGGGCGCTGAGTGCACAAACATATTCATAATTACATGTGGTGGTCTTTTGTGCGGGTGATTGTGTACGCGACAGAAAGATTTGCACCCACCCCGAAGGGCTAATTTCGTGAATGTGGAAATAGCGCAGGAGAGGCGGAATATTGCTCTCGTAGAGCTCGAGGTTGGTTCCCTTGAACCGAAAGGGTTGACGACACCGCTCGCCATTCTGATCGTTTCCGTACCACATATTTTTTACTTTGTTCATGGCAATCGTATTCGCAAAAGTGAATTTCACAAATTTGTATTTTTTACCCGCGGAAAATCCGTACAACTTTTTATGTTCTTCCAAGTTCGCGCTTAGAATGGACGAAGCCATGTAGCCAACTCGTTTGCAAATGTCCATGTGGAGTGCGGTGGACTCTGCGCGGGTCCAATCGTCACCAACTTTCACATAAAAGTAAGGCTGAAAATCGGTGATTGTGATGCTACAGGTTTCGCCGGTTTCGTTGATACCGAACATTTGAATGATGAACTGTTTTTGTTCCCTTTTTGCGGGGGCATCCTCGTCCTCTTTTTGAGAAGGCAACAAGGCACTTGGACATTCATCATAGATATGGAAATCAAAGAGTCGAAACGATTTTGTCGCTACGATTTTCTTTGTTTTTACTAATATTTTCTTTCCTTGGTTCGTCGTCATACTGATACTGTTTGGTACTGTTTAGGTCGGTTTCTTTTATATTCAACTTCATTGGATATAAAAAATTTTCAATTTTTGCCACGATTATACTCTTTTCTTCTTCATCGTTTTCCTGCCCTTGGCATTCTTTTTCATCGTCTTTTTAGGGACCCTGTGACTGTTTTGCATATACCAATTCTCCATTTCATTGGATTCGCGGTTACCCTTGTAATACTCGATAACTCCCGCTTCCACTTTGAAGCATGTGGGATATCCTTCCGCTACAATTTTTTCACCACCCATCTCTGTAGCGTTTTTTTCGTTAAATTTATCCAGTTTTTGCATGTTACCATGTTCAACTTCCAAATAATACGGCTTACGATAGTGTCCTCTTTTGACCTTTTTATCGATCTTTGATTTCATGTCTTTCCATACAGGTCTCAAATGAATACAGTGAATGCAAGAATTTGAATGTATCAAACCGATCACCACAGGTTTATTTTTTAGCGGTTTGATAGTACGGTTCTGATCCATAGTCATGTCAGAAAACATCATTATATATTACAGTGATATTTAAACCTTTGAATAATTAAAATGTCACATTTTAATTATTCAAAGGTCAGAACTCGGTAACGATTCAAAATGACGCTCCTCTGCGAAGCGTGGAGCGTGTCATTTTAAATCTTCACCGGGATAATATATTCAACCTCGATAAGTAAACTCCCGTTCCTAAATTCTTTTCCCAATTTACTATATATGAAATCTATTGTAATTATTATTTTATTAATTGTATTTTTAGCTGGTTTGTATGTTTATTCAGTACAATCGGTTAGTTTAAAAGATATATATGTCAACAACCGAGGAAATAGATTAGAAACATTTGAGACAAAAACGAACGCGGCTACGGTCGGCAAATACATTCAAAATCTCATTCCAGATGTGAATATTTCGAAAGAGAATTTTGAAAGCATACAAACCCAAACGAAACCTAAAAAATTGTCCGACAGATGTCCTCGCGTTTTAGTTAAAAGTGGTAATCATATTTTGTTGTATGATTCCAGTAATTTCCAGGAAGAAGAACCTACCGTATTTTACAATTTAGATGAATACATTAATTATGTCAATTACCAAAAATCGTTAGGTAACGATTGCCCCGTGTTATTTTTACAACAGGAAAATGATGCTCAAGGCAACGATGTGTACCGTCTTCGCCCAAGCCCTTTTGAACAGCATGGGGGAATGAATCCTCTTTCTGTTCCTTACGGTACGACCGTAAGGTCGTACGAGGGCATGACGCCGATGAACTCACCTGCACCGAACTCTACCCCGATCGCTGCGCCTATTTCTGCACCGATATCTGCACCAGTATCTGCCCCTGCCCCTGCGTATAGTCCTATTGACACGACGATAACAATGGGAACCTTTTTGAATGATTTACAGGGTTTGGGTACAACAACTATCAACCAAACATCCTGTGGTAAAATGACGCGCACTTCGCAATGCGGCGGATGCGGAAGAAAACAGTGTGGAAACACCTGCGGATGTGGAGCCACCAACAGTACACCTTCTCCGTGTACGGTTCACGCCGCTATCAATCCCCTGATCACTCCTCCAGTTGTATATGCGAATCAATTGAATCAAACCAATCAAAATTACCAGACCGTTTCTCCCCCCAACGATCAAGGAATGCAACCCTTCCCCCAATTACCACCCGTGACAAAGAGCAGCTTTACTACCGATCTACCGGTTGAACCCGCCGCCCTCGATTCGTTGGGTAGAACTGGACTACAGGCCATACCCAAAAATTTACCCAAAGTACCCATGGCAACCGGATATATTGCCGAAGATGCCCCTTACAATGTCGGTGATTATCCTCCGTTTGATGCACACAATCAACATGTTGGTGCATACACGAACTTGGACCAAATTCACGATGCAACAGCATTGCCACCTTACAGCGATAATGCCATGGATCCGAACTGGGGAGGCACGAACTATACTATTCAGGCCATAGATTCAAATAAATACGCCGACAATCAGGTCGTTAAACCCATGTATACTGCGAGCAATAAAAATATCACGGTGAATTTGGAGAATCCACTGTATAATAACATCATTCATACCCCTGCAGGTGCGGCCTTTTTAGCCACTCTAAACAAAAACACTTATAATCCAAATGTGATACAGTAAGGTTACACAGGTATCAGATAGGTGATAATGCTTTGAATGCAGGTTCGGTTTATTTTTCGCAATTTCCCGTTGGTTTCATACTGAATGTTCTCCAAACGCGCTGGGTTCTTTTTCAATTCATCGATGAGATTTGAAATAGAAGTAAAATGTTTCATGATGGCTACCGCAGTTACCGAACTAATACCGGGGATTTGCGACAAAATAATTTCGCCAATGTTCTCCGGAGTGATGTTTTCCTTCTTTACCTTTTTGACTACCGTACAATAATTGGCCACATCTGAGGTCTGACCTTCGGGAACCATGGTCCCTTGCGAACCTTGCGAACCTTGCGAACCTTGAGATGCTTGCGAAACGGTGCGTTTGAGTGGTACCCCCTTTTGCAAATTACGCTGAATTTTATCCGTCATACATATCAACATTTCAGCAGTCTCCATGTAGGAATGTGTGCGCAGTGTTTGGAACCCTTTAAAAAAATGCAGCGAAGCCATCACTGAATACACGAGCCTTTTTTCTTGTTCGCTTCTTAAAGAACTAATGGTACCTTCGATCAAATAAAATACCGGAATGTCGCGAACTGTATTGGCTAAACGATAGGATTGCTCCTCGTAACGACCGTCCTTGATACTGGCCAATAAATCCTGTAAGGTTTTGCGTTCAATAATGGCGACAGGTTCGTCGTCCCCCCTGGTAAGAATAAAATCGCCAAGGTCGAGAACCTTTTTGATAAGTTGAATGTTTTTATAGGGGGAATTCGGTAATGTCAACAACAGGTTACATTGTTCAAATAGGAGGGTTTCACGCTCGTCTACAATAATTTTCATAATATAATAAGCTATGTGAGAACTTATTATATTACTATTTCAAAATATTAATATTTTATCCCGGTGAAGATTTAAACCAACGAAGAATCCAATCCGCGCACGCGGATTGGATTCTTCGTGGTCAATGACCGATAAAGAGATAAATCCTAGCCCCGAAGGGGCGGATTTAAATCTTCAGCGGTTTAAATCCAGCGTCTCGTAACGAAATTCTGAGGACGGCTCGAGATAGGATGAGTGGGGTTAACGCGGGGGTTGGCCGTCTGGATCAAACTTGCCATTGACAACAAAATGGGGTGGCGGTGGCGGAAAGCGAGGTGGCGCGCTTGCGTCATGCGCATGGTAGGAGGAAGACCCGCCTTCTTGTCACCCCCGCCCTGATTTCCGTTGGTACGGGCAGTGCTGCCCAAACGAGAACGAGAAGCTTTAGCTCTAAAAGGATTTCCAGCAGGCATACTGAATTTATATACTAAAGAAATATATTATTTTGAAAATTGAAATAATTAAATCACATAAAGACACAACGCATAACATTTTATCGGTATATTCATTTTATTTCCAAAATAAAATGAGTACATTTGTCACAACTTCACACATGGACGACGATATTCGCATCGAAAAAAATCAGTACGGGGTGGAAACCTATATTTTCGACCCCTACAATCCCCTAAATAAGGAGATCCAGATGAGTGAAATCGAACAAGTATTGCGCAACTACGGTATCAGTGTTCCCGTTCATAATTTTCAATTATACAAACGAGCTTTTATTCACAAGTCTTATATCAAACGCCCGATCATCGAAAACAAACAAAATAACATCATCATTGTAGACAAACCGGCCGACTGTTTACCATTGTACACGAAATCGAATGAGCGGTTAGAATTTGTGGGTGACGGTGTACTAGAGTGTATTACTAAATATTATCTGTACCGAAGATTTCCTAAAGAGAACGAGGGTTTTATGACCGAAAAAAAAATTGCACTGGTCAAAAATGAGGCTATTGGTAAAATGGCTCTGGAAATGGGGCTACATAAATGGTTCGTTTTGTCGAAGCATGCCGAGATGAAACAGACGCGCACCAATTTAAAGAAACTGGGATGCCTGTTTGAGTCGTTTATTGGTGCAATGTTTTTAGATTTTAATAAAATCGAAGTCCGCGACGAAGATGGTTGGTTTGAGAATATTTTCATTACTGGCCCCGGCTTTCAACTGGTGCAAATATTTGTAGAAAATGTCTTTGAAAAACATGTGGACTGGATGAACCTCATTCAAAATGACGACAATTTCAAAAACATCCTGCAGGTTAAAATTCAGAAAGAATTCAAGATTACGCCCTGTTACATGGAAATCGAAGAACACAATTCAGAAATCGGATTTCACATGGGCGTGTTTTTATGTTTGGGACAACCCATTCACATGGCGTCTTTGCAATCGGCGATTCCCATTAGTAATTTTAACTCTCATTTGGAAATACATCAGTACATGTCACAACATGGAAAGGTTTTGATTTTTCTGGGAGGTGGGCAACATAAGATCAAAAAGAAAGCGGAACAGATTTCGTGTGAGGAAGCGATTCGTAACCTGTCCACATTTTGATACCTTGGTTCAGTCATAACTACGGATGAATGAGGTAAACACTCCAAAATTATATATTCATATAATATAGTGGTATCATATGAGTTCTAATTATTTAGTGGATTTGCAAAAGAAAAATCAAGCAAAGCAAAAGAAAGGGTTTGAAATATTCTTTCATGGTACCAATAAAGACAAAAATGTAGTAGAAAATGCGGACGAAAATCCTGAACCGGAAGAAGAAAAACCGACGGAAACCGAAAAGCCCAAGCCAACAGAAGAAGGCTACAAAAAAATCATCGAAGAAAAACCCGAAATCGCCCTGAAACAAACCAAAATTAAACTGATTGATAAAACGAAAACGGCCGTTATTGACCGCGAAACTATTTTAAAACGCATCAGAGAAAAAATCGCCAAAAAATCGTCACCTCTTGAAGAAGAAGAAGAGAAAAAGGAAGAAAAGGAAGAAATCAAACCCGCACCCAAAGTAGTCATGCAACCCGACAAAAAAATTAAAATTACGATCAAACCACCCAAACCCGCAGCAAAGCCAGGCGCAGAAGCAGAAAAAGAAGCACAAGAAAAGGGCACAGAAGGACCAAAAGTTGAGAAACCCAAACGCGGACGACCTAGAATCAAGGTTGTCACCAAATTAACACGCAGTGAAATTGTTCTCGATAAGAAAAAATTGGCGGAAAGATTACCCAAACACGAAAAAATCAAGCACCGTGTTTCGAATTATTACATGAATAACCGAAAAATCTCCATAGAAAAGATAAATCAACTGTTTGAACCCTTTCGCAAAGAGCTCACCGAAAATAAAGAACTAATCAACTGTGATGCCGCAGCAGGATCAGGCGATTTCAAACCCCTGTTGCATCAAAAAATCATTTTGGATTATTTGAATTTACACACACCGTACCGCGGACTACTCCTGTATTACGGATTAGGTGCAGGCAAAAGTTGCAGTTCCATTGTCATTGCGGAAGGTATGAAATCCGACAAAAAGGTCTTTATTATGACACCAAAATCGCTGAAAATGAATTTTTTCAGTGAGTTGAAAAAATGCGGCGATCCCATATTCAAAAAAAATCAATATTGGGAGTTTGTCGGCACGGCCGGACATGTCGATTACACTGGCCTTTTATCCAAAGCTCTGTCATTACCTGAAGATTATATCGAAAAAAACGGCGGTGCCTGGTTAGTCGATGTAAATAAACCCTCGAATTATTCGGAATTGACGAGCGCTCAACAGAAATCGTTGGACGATCAACTCAACGCAATGATTCGCACAAAATACATTGATTTGAATTATAACGGTATGCGAATGCCAAATCTCAAAGAATTGACCAACAATTTTACAACGAATCCGTTTGATCATTCGGTGATAATTATTGACGAGGCCCACAATTTTGTCAGCAGAATTGTGAATAAAATCAAAAAACCTAAATCGTTTTCTTATATGTTGTACGATCTGTTACTGAAAGCCACGGATGCGCGCATTGTGTTATTGACTGGGACACCTATTATCAACTATCCGAACGAAATCGGTATTTTATTCAACTTACTCCGAGGGTACATCAAAACATGGACATTTTTTATTGATGTCAAAACCAGCGAAAAAGTCAATCGCGAACACATACTGAACATGTTTGACAAGGCAAATTTCAACACCTATGATTATGTGGAATATTCGGGGAATAAATTGACAATCACTCGTAATCCCTACGGGTTTATCAATATGAAAAAACAGGTGCGTAATCGCGCACCAAAGGGTGGAAAAGGTATCCGAAAAACCAAAAAAGATTCCAAACCTACCGGTTTGCGCAAAACCAAGAAACGAGAGGAGTCTGAGGAGATTACTGATGTTTCTGAGCAGATTGAAGAATACGAGGAGATGCAGTTAGACGAAGAAACGGAACAATTCCGTAAAGATATTTACAAGACTGGAGATGCCATGTTGGTGCCGGGTCTAGACGATTCATCTTATGTGTACGGCGGAAGCGCTTCTGACAGTTACAATGGTGTTCGTTTGGACTCGACTGGTAACCTATCGGATGCGGATTTTATGAAAACCGTGGTCAAAATTTTGAAAGACAATGATATCCAAGTCATGGATGGTGCGACTGAAATCAAACTGAACAAGGCGCTCCCCGACAATTCGGATGCATTTTTGAACATGTTTATCGATCAAGATTCCGCCCTGTTGAAAAACAAGAATTTATTCCAAAAACGCATACTGGGTCTGGTGTCCTATTTCCGAAGTGCCCAAGAAAAACTGTTACCTAGATTCGTAGAATCCGAACCCTCCAAAACGGCAGACAATACCACCTATCACATTGTAGAATCTGAAATGAGTCCGTACCAGTTTGAAATTTATTCCAAAATTCGTAAAGAAGAACGAGAACAAGAAAAGGCCTCCAAGAAAAAGACGAAAAAGGCGCAAAACGAGGAAGACCTGTTCACCATTTCTTCCACCTACCGCATTTTTTCGCGCGCTGCCTGTAATTATGTTTTCCCTCAACCTCCGGGACGACCTATGCCAGAATCCGGTGAAAAGGAGGTTATCAGTGAAGCGATTCTCGATGCCACCCCCGCCAATCAATTACAGGAGGTGGACAGCTTTGCGGATGTAGACGACGAAGATGAAGAGGAAAAGGTGGACAAATCCGCGGTTGCCACCAGTTACCACGAACGCATTCAACATGCCCTGAATTATTTACAGGAACACGCCAACGAATGTCTCACGGCATCTGCGCAGCGCGGACTGGAAACCTACAGTCCCAAATTCTTGAATATTTTGGAGAACATCATGGACGAAGAAAATGTTGGATTACACCTGGTATATAGTCAGTTCCGTACCTTAGAAGGGATCGGAATTCTGAAATTAATTTTGGAGGCCAACGGGTTTGAGCAATTGCAGATCAAAAAGGGGTCCGGCGATGAATGGACCATGGTAGAACCACAGGATATTTCTAAACCACGATTCATGTTGTACACCGGAACGGAAACCGACGAAGAAAAGGAAATTTTGCGTAATATTTACAACAGTCAATGGGAGTATGTTCCCATGTCGATTCGTCGTCGTCTGCAAGAGATCGCGGATAATAATTTTATGGGTGAAATTGTCAAAATAATTATGATCACCTCTTCCGGTGCAGAAGGTATCAATTTGAAGAACACGCGATTTGTTCACATTGTGGAACCCTACTGGAATTTGGTTCGTTTGGAACAGGTCATTGGTCGTGCTCGCCGTATTTGCAGTCACCAAGATTTACCGGAAGAATTGAGAACCGTGAAGGTTTTCCTATATTTGGCTACACTCAGCGAAAAACAGAGAACCAGCGACGATAACAAGGAACTCATCATCAACGATTTAAGTAAACTCGACAAGAAAACGCCCATTACTACCGACGAAAGCCTGTTTGAAATTGCGCGCATCAAGGACAATATTAATCAACAGCTGTTGACCGCCATCAAAGAAACCGCGGTCGATTGCAGTTTATATTCCAGCAATCGCAAAGAGACCTTTGCCTGCTACGGATATGGTAAAATTACATCGAACGATTTTAGTTCAATACCTGATATAGAAGAAGACCAGCACCAAAAGGAAGAACTAAATGTTGCGACCCAGAAACTTAAAGGATTGGTCAAAATTAAAATGGGCAAAGACGAATACGCCTTTGATAAGAAAACCAACAATGTGTACGATATGGAAAGTTACAAGCGCGCAAAGAGTATCCCCGGGGAGAACTTGATATTAGTAGGAAAAATAGTGGAAAAGAACGGCAAAAAAATAATCGAGCCAGTATAAAAATATATTTATATATCAAGTATAAATATATGAGCATCGCAATTGGTAAAACCCAACATATCCCCGTGCGATACGCGCCCAAGGTTTTAACCAAAAAAGATCGCGCCAAACAAATTCAAAATTTGCGTAAATCTAGAAAGCTGTACAAAAAGGGCCAATATTTTACTCGGCCTAAAATAAAATCATTTCCCAGTAAAAAATCGCGACATTTAGAACATGCCTACAAAATGTACGGTGTGAATAACATGGCACCTACACGCAAATTAGCGACGGCTACTAAATGCAATGTCAAAACCCTGAAAAAGATTGTCAATAAAGGCGAAGGTGCCTATTTTTCGAGCGGTTCTCGCCCATCACAAACCGCACAGTCATGGGGATATGCGCGGCTCGCTTCGGCACTCACCGGCGGCAACGCAAGCACCGTCGATTTTCACCTATTAAACGAAGGATGTCAAACAGACAGTCGGGCTTTAAAATTAGCCAGGCAAACCTGTCGCAAACAAAACAAATGCCAAAAATATTTATAAAAATATAAATTAAAATTTCCATATAAACGCATATTTGTAATATTGAGTATTACAAATACAAACACACAAAAATATGAATGAAAATAATGTTGTTTTGCTGTTGAAAACGGTACAAATTCAACCAGTGAGAAATATGATTACTGCTATAAAAGATATTTTAACGGATGCTACAATCACCTTTACTAAAAACGGTATGAAAATTATCAACTTTGATAAAACTCATACTATTTTGGTGAATGTCATGTTACATGCCAACAAATTCGAACAGTACAACTGTGAGCCCGATAAGATTATTGTGTGTGCAAACACGATTCACCTTTTCAAAGTGATTTCCACGATTTCCAATGAAGATACTCTTTCCATGTATATCGACCGTTCCGATTATCACGACGGTGTAGTGTCACATCTTGGATTACAATATGATAATGGTAATATCAAACAATGTTACAGTCAAAAACTTCGGTTGATCGACCCCGATACCGAAGAACTCATGGTACCAGATGTGGAATATTCCACGGTCATCAACATGCCCAGTACGGATTTTCAGAAAATTATTCGCGATTTGAACGGTATTTCGGATCGCATCGAAATCAAATCCGTCGGAAACGATCTGATTTTTTCGTGCGAGGGCAATTTCGCAAGTTCCAAAATTTTGAGATCCGAATCCGACGGTAACATGGAGTTTCTGCAAAAGCCCGATGCTTCTGTGGTGATTCAGGGTGAGTTCTCTCTCAAGAGTCTGAGCCATTTCATTAAATGTACCCCACTTTGCAGTCATCTGGAGATGTATCTCGGCAACGATTTACCTCTCATTATCAAATACGATGTCGCTTCACTGGGTGAGATTCGACTTTGCTTGGCGGGTCTGCCAAGCCTGTAATCAGTTATATTTACATATTTCTCTAATACATTGTCCGATATTCAAATTCGGATTATTTCGTTGTATTCTAACTGCCTCACTCATAACCATATTACGAATAAACATTAGCTCTTGTGCAGACCACCAAATAGAATTTTTCAAATTATTATTCGTGTAGAATTCCTTGTCGACCGTAAAAACGACATGATTTTTATTTTCAAATGTTATTTTTTTATTTGTTGAAGCTGGTTTAGTATTCGAACCACCATATTTACTTTTCTTCAATATAGATTTATATTTTGCAGAAAAAGTACCACACTGAGAAACGGGACGAGAGTCACGACACGCAACAGGTTGTTGGGCCATCCAAGTTTGTGGCTCATTACGAGGTTTTTCATATAGGCTTATATAACCATATGTATGTACAGTAGGTTTCATGATATTTAATGGGGCGTTTGACGGATAATTTTTAATAGAATTATACCGTGTGGCGGTTTCGGTTCTAGTCATTACTACATTTATAGATGTATTATATATATTACTGTTGTACATCGTCGGTTGTAATGATGTCCTAAATACCGAAAATTTTGAATCCATGCAATCCTATTATAATAGTTTTACATTTTTTTCTTACTGTAATACTCTTGGAACCCATCAATACCAATTTTAATCAACCGTTCTCGTTCTTCGACCGAAGATGCAGTATGTAAAATGTCTTGAATATTGATAGATGAACTCATTATGTTGATCTCATTGGTAATATGTTCAATCTTTTCGAAACTCAAAATCTTATCTAGTATTCGGTTAATCATGATAATCAGATAATCGAAAAAACTAGACTCCTCTTTGATATTTTCGTGAACCAAATTATGTGTTTTATTTAATCCCAAAATTTCATCCGGGTCGGCTCCGTTACGAATGCAGTGACTGACCGGGTAATTTAATAAAAACCCACCATCAATAAACATTTTATCTTGAAAAGACCAAGGTTCAAAAATGATTGGTATAGTTGAAGAAGCATACACACTCTGTATTACCTGCCAGTCGGGGTGCGTTTTATAGGATACATCGATAGTTTCGAATCGATTGATTTCCGTGATAAAAATATGTAATTCGATTTTGGTAATCTCGTAAAATTGTTTCAATGTGACATTCATTGGTATATCGGCGGCCAAAAAAAGCGGTTGTAACATTTCTTCGAATATTGTTATAGAAAAAATCCCTCTTTTTTCAAATACCCTCAAAATAGAATACATGTCAAAATTAAATATTTTCTCCCAGGGTCTCTCAATAAAATATTTATCCAAAATATCCCATTCAAAATTCAAACACAAGACTACCGCCAAAAATGAACCTACAGATGTACTATATATACTTTCAATATCTTTGATATTCCACAGCTGTTTTTTATTGCTTTCGCGCAAAATACCGTAAAAAGCAAAACCTGTTGTACCGCCGCCCGAAATTACAATATGTTTAATTTTTTTATGTGTAATATTATTTGGTGTAACATTATTAGAAATATCTACCAAATTATCCGATAAATCCATAACAATTTAACCACAAAAAATTTATATTTGTTTTATTTCAAGTAATAAAGTATGTACAATTTATATAATTTGAACATACTTTAGATGTCTATTTTTATGTATCCTGACGAAGAAGAAGCACAAGGTAAACTCAATATAGACGATTTATACGAAAAGAAGCAAAAGCGCGATTTGAAACAATTATCCATTTTCAATAAGATTATTGGCAGAATCCACAAAAAAATTTTATTCACTGCCAGAAACAAAACACTGGAAAACTTTGTTTGGTTCAATGTACCTGCCTACATTGTGGGCGAACCAATTTATGACAAAGGTGAGTGTATTGGATATATTGTATCACAACTGGAAAAAAACGGATTTCATGTCAAGTACATACACCCAAATACTCTCTTTATTTCTTGGCACAACCATGTTCCTTCATATGTTCGCAACGAAATTAAAAAGAAAACCGGATTAGTATTGGACGAAAAGGGTAATATCATTGAAAAAATGGACGAAAATTACGAAGACAATCTGAATACCCCTTTAATCAACCAAATGAATGCTACACAGAAGGATTCCAAAGATTCGAAAGAATCGAAACAGTACAATTCCATCAAAAATTACAAACCCACCGGTAATTTAATTTACAGCAATGATATGTTTGAAAAAATAGAGAAGAAGGTGAATTTTGCACCGAATACATGAATTATTTCGCCTGTCTTACCTTTTGGTCGACTAATTTACTATCATCAATAATGGTATTCGTGACAAGATTCACTAGTTCTTCACGATTATCAATCAACGATTTTTTAACGAGATCTAAAAACACGGACCTCAATGTTTCTGTCAAATTGTTTAAAACGGCGACATCATCATCTCCACCCGTTCCAACTGCGCTAAACACGGTGTTATTTAATTTGGCTTGACGATCCTCGGGTTTAAAAATTTCGGGTAAACTGCTACATAATTTTCCGTCGATGATCTTTAATATACTTTGCACCATTTTTGAACTCTCACCCTGTACTTTAGACATAATTATATTACAATATAATTATATTATATTTTCCTCGCAGATTTGCGATATTTTTTTGAGGTCGGCTTTCTTTTTTTGGTTTTTTTTCCACCGGTTTTAGGTACCTGGTTCTGCGATATAGGTACCGACTTCACTTCAAATACTTTTTCTGTACCTTCTTTCAAAATAGATACCAACATGTCTTTCACAGTTTTATCATTCATCAGTTCAGTTGCCATACTTTCCTTAAATTTATTCATCATATCGTCTCGTAATTGGTCTCGTTTTGTCGATAAAATTGCAATAACCTGATCAAAAATTTGCTGCGATTTTTGGTCTATCATTGCGGGTATTTTATCACATACCTGTGTCTCAACTACACCTGTAATATTAGTTATTAATGAATTAATAGCATCACCCGAATCACTCATTATATATATACCTGTAGCTTTTTTTATGAAAATTGATTTCGTTTATTTTCTGGCTTTTAAGTAACTAAAATAATATATCTTTATGATTAGTGAAGGAAAAATAGACACTCTAAGTGAGTCTCAGTTTTTCCAAGATTCTGGGGAGAATAAACTAAATCCTAATAAAATTGTATTTAGAATCAAGGTAAAAAATCCCAAATATATCGATACTGATTTGCCCAAGAGTCAGTCAGGGGAACGATTGGACAATCGTCCTCCGGAGACGGTTGAAGGGGGAAATCCGGATGATTTTGAATCTAAACCAACCGATGTGAGTTTACGAACAACATCGCGACGAAATGTAGTAGACAATCCGAATAAAAAAACTCAAAAAGTAAAAAAAGTGGGTGTTACTCGACAAGACAAGGCAAAAATGTGGGATATTTTTGACAGCGACAATACTGCAGAAAATAGTCCGGGTGAAATGAAGTGCCTCTATCAAACTGAAAACGAGTCGGGAATTTGCGACTATTGCAATTCGGTATTGGTGATCATGGATGACGGCTTTCCTACATGTACGAATATGACATGCGGTGTCATTTATAAAAACACATTGGACTATTCACCCGAATGGCGTTTTTACGGCGCGGAAGACAAAAATAAGAGTGATCCGACCAGATGCGGAAATCCCATCAATCCACTTTTAGTCGAATCCTCTTTTGGCTGCAAAGTGATTTGTTCTAATTCTTCCAGCTACGAAATGCGCAAGATCCGAAAATGGACCGAATGGCAATCGATGCCACATAAGGAAAAATCGCTTTATGATGAGTTTCAGTTCATCACAATCATGGCGCAAAATGCGGGAATACCCAAGATCTTTATCGACGACGCAATATCCATACACAAAGATATTTCGGAGCAAAAAATGTTTCGCGGTATGAATCGTGACGGTATCAAATCCGCCTCGATTTATATTTCTTGTCGTTTGAACGGCTGTCCTAGAACCGCACACGAAATTGCCGAAATATTTCGACTAGATAAAGCCAGCGCTACTGCCGGATGCTCTATGGCCGTAAAAATATTACACAACATCGAGAGGAATTATGAACCATCACAACAGACCGAATTGTGTTCTACGCGACCGAGCGCCTTCATTGAGCGATACTGCAGTAAATTGAACATAAATGGTGAGCTCATTATGTTATCCAAATTCATTGCCAAGAAAGTAGAAGAGAATAGTATTATTAATAATAATACACCACACGCAATTGCAGCTGGTATTGTGTTCTTTATTTCGCAAAATTGTAACCTGAACATCAATAAATTGGACATTAAAACGATCTGTGGTGTGAGTGAAGTTACGATTAATAAATGTTATAAGAAGCTGGAACTTATCAAGGAAAACTTGATTCCGCGATGTATTTTAGACAAATATACATGAGTTTGTAAAATTGAATACCGATTATAATTTCTGTATATAATATTTTTTTTTTGTACAAATATTATATTAACATGTCTGATTCGACGGATGTTCCGGTCGACGAAACCATGAATGCTCCTGTTGAGGAAACGACTACTGATGTCCCTACCGATGAGAGTCCTCTTGAGGAAACGACTACTGATGTCCCTACCGATGAGAGTCCTGTTGAGGAAACGACTACTGATGTCCCTACCGATGAGAGTCCTGTTGAGGAAACGACTACTGATGTCCCTACCGATGAGAGTCCTC
>Ga0304728_1000883_pt1 | contig 23423 bp, 17 predicted proteins | sample C_130625_MF_Meta_FD_190476 | JGI IMG/M metagenome (GOLD analysis project Ga0304728, IMG submission 190476) | Freshwater microbial communities from Lake Croche, Canada to study carbon cycling - C_130625_MF_MetaG (v2) (version 2) | ecosystem: Environmental > Aquatic > Freshwater > Lake | place... | reverse complement strand
AGGGGATAACATCAAGAATATAGCACTTAAATATGCAGTAACTGTTGAACAATTAATGGAATGGAATGGACTGAAAACAGCCAATATATATGTGGGTCAGCGCTTGACCATTAAGGAAGCTGCAGTAAAACCAAAGCCAGTTCCTGTTCCAGTAAAACCACAAGCTGTTAAAAAATATTATGTCGTTAAAACAGGGGATACGTTTAGTAAAATAGCACAAAGAAATAATTTGACCTTGGGACAGTTACAAAAATTAAATCCTGGCGTTAGAGTAAACAGTATTGTAATAGGTCAACGAATCCGAATAAAATAAATGTTAACTTTTTTTAGTTACCTGAATTATGCCAACCATAACTGCCGCTATTATTACATGGAACGAAGAGCGGAATATTCAACGCTGTATAGAATCCTTAAAGGATAGTGTTGATCATATAATTGTTTTGGATTCATTTTCTACGGATGCTACCATTGATATTTGTAAGCAACTCAATGTTCAAGTAATACAAAGAAAATGGGAGGGTTATGCCGCTTCAAAAAATTACCTTAATGCTCAAGTAAAAACCGACTTGATTCTATCTTTAGACGCCGACGAAGCACTTAGTCCTGTATTATGTGAGGAAATTAAAGTAATTAAATTAAAGGGTAATATTGGATATTATTCCATGAATCGCTTGACAAATTATTGTGGAAAATGGATTTATCACTCAGGCTGGTTCCCAGATGTTAAAATTAGATTATTCCCTGCTGATGCGCTATGGGAAGGAGATATAGTTCATGAAACACTTGCGATTTCTGACGATATTGAAGTGTCTCCACTTAAAGGGCTATTGTCACACTATTCGTATTTCTCTCATGAGCAACACCGTCAACGGGCAGATCATTATTCTCGCTTGACAGCACTTAAGTATGTTGAACAAGGGAAACAAGTAGGTTTATTAAAGCCTTATATTAGCGGAATGGTTAGATTTTTAAAAATGTTCGTATTTCAATTGGGCTTTTTAGATGGAATAAGTGGTTGGCATATCGCAAGAATTAGTGCGCTGTCTAATATTTTAAAATATAAAGAGGTAAGGAAATTAAGAAATGGCGCTAAAAGAACTTCATAAGATAATTATTTCTAGAACAGATAGTATAGGCGATGTTCTGCTTACACTTCCCCTTTGTGTTTGGCTGAAAACAAATTACCCTGAATCTGAACTTATTTTTTTGGGAAGAACGTATACAGAGTCTATTGTCTCTTGCTTTACTTGTATAGATCGCTTTTTGAATTGGGATGAGCTTCAAAATCTTCCGCTTTCAGAAAAACTTAATAGCATTAACGCGGATTGCATCATCCATGTATTCCCGAGAAGAGAAATTGCTGTATTAGCAAAAAAAGCAAAAATCCCTCTTAGAATTGGTACCGCTCATCGTACCTTTCATTTTTTAAATTGCAACAGTAGGGTCAACTTCAGTAGAAAAAAATCTCTTTTACATGAAGCGCAATTAAACTTTGAATTGCTGCGACCTCTTGGATTACAAAGTCTACCGAGCTTTAAGGAATTAGAAGATCAATCCTCTAACTTTATCGTTCCCAATGCGACTCCCCCAATTTTTTTGAAGGATATTAATTGGAATAATACCATTGTCTTGCACCCCAAATCTCAAGGAAGTGCCTTAGAATGGCCACTAGAAAATTATGTTGATTTAGCTAATATGCTTACAGAAGATGGCTATTCTGTCCTTTTGACGGGCACTGAAAAAGAAGGCGAACTATTTCGGCACTTATTCCAATTCAATACTTCGTTGATCGATTCAACAGGGAAATTAACGCTGACGGAATTAATTTTTGTCCTTTCAAAAGTTAAAGCACTAGTAGCTTGTTCAACGGGTCCGCTTCACATTTCAGCCCTTTTAAATAAAAAGTCTGTTGGATTATTCTCTATGAGAAAACCAATTCATCCAGGCCGTTGGAAACCACTTGGCTTAAATTCAGTTTCTCTTGTCTATGACGAAAATTGCCCCACTTGTGCCAAAGGACTTATCTGTCAATGCTTGAGAGAAATACCTGTTATTGGGGTTAAAAATGCGCTACTTGAACTGCAATAAGGTGCTGCAACTGTTTCGTAAATCTTTTTTAAGTCTATCCCTTTCAGCAGCACTCTTAATTGTTGGATTTTATCCAATGGGGATTAAATCATGGATCTTTGCAGGTTTTATTTTCTTTTGTGTTGAAGCAACTTATACCTTACATAGACTTGCAAAGTACAAATTGAATTTACTACTTCCGGAGGATAAGGTATGGATGAGGCAAAATCGATATTTAGTACTTTTTCTTTTCGTGTTGAGCTCAGCGATGATTTTATTATTTTATTTCTTGGCTGCGCTGCAAAATTCAATTACTGCATCAGCATGCTTTGTCTTACTCTGTATTTTTGCACTAGGATATGTATTACCTTTTTTTAAGAAAAATTTAAGGACTATTCCTTTTGTGAAATCTATCACCGTTGCACTCGCTTGGACAATTCTAACAGTTGTATTTCCCTCTACTTATCTATCCTTCAAAATACCTTTGTTTTTTCCGTTTGCCCTCCTGTTTCTAATGCTCGCAATTCTCGGTGATTGGCGCGATAAAGATCACGATCCAGCGAGTTTAAGAACATTTCCTCAAGTGTTGAATACTCAAACAATACAATTAATAATAGCTATTTTACTGCTTTCAGATGTACTACTCTCATTTTATTTATTGGAAGGATCAAATTTAATCTCTATGTCTATTGGTATTACTGTCTTAGGGCTATATTGCTATTGTATTCTTTTTAAATTAAAGCAATTGCACCCAGATACTGTTTTAATGATCATTGCTTTATCAGCAATAATTTTACGCTCTTTAGGTATTCACTGAACAAGCAGTTTTGTCTATCTTTGTTTTACAATTAATAAATATGGAATATAATTTTCAAGGTATAGAAAAAAAATGGCAATCATTTTGGGCGGAAAATAAAACAAATCAAGTAAAAGAGGACTCCCAAAAAGAAAAATTCTATGTCTTAGATATGTTCCCTTATCCTTCCGGTGCTGGATTGCATGTTGGACATCCCCTTGGTTACATTGCATCTGATATTTATACACGCTATAAAAGATTAGAAGGGTTTAATGTTTTGCACCCTATGGGTTATGATTCTTTTGGTCTTCCAGCGGAACAATACGCCATTCAAACTGGTCAACATCCTGCGATAACGACCACTCAAAATATTGCGAGATACAGAGACCAATTAGATAAAATGGGTTTCGCCTTCGATTGGTCACGAGAAGTTAGGACTTCATCACCCTCCTATTATAAATGGACGCAATGGATTTTTAAACTCTTGTTTGATTCGTATTACGATTCTGGAGCGGATAAAGCATTGCCAATCGAAGAACTAAAAAATAAATTTTTAAAAGAGGGAAATAAAAATGTTCAAGCAGTCGCAGACGAAACACTTATTTTTAGTGCTCAAGAATGGTGTGCCGCTTCCTCAGAAGATCAAGAGAAAATCTTACTTAATTATCGCTTAGCCTATCTCTCTGACACTTGGGTGAATTGGTGCCAAGCACTTGGAACTGTATTAGCAAATGATGAGGTGGTCAATGGAACTTCCATTCGTGGCGGTCACCCAGTTGAGCAAAAGAAAATGCGTCAGTGGTCACTTAGAATTAAAGCCTATGCTGATCGATTATTACAAGGATTAAATACCATTGATTGGACGGAGTCTATCAAAGAGCAACAAAGAAATTGGATTGGAAAATCTATTGGCGCATCGCTTTTCTTTAGCTTGGACCTTGATGACAATAATAAAATTGAAGTTTTCACTACACGACCTGATACTATTTTCGGCGTTTCTTTTGTCGTACTCGCACCCGAACATCCTTTAGTGCAAAGCATCGTCAGCAAAGAACAAAACGAGGAGGTTCAAGCGTATATAAAATCAGCTTCACTAAAAACCGAAAGAGACCGCCAAGCGGATATAAAAAATATAAGCGGAGTTTTTTCAGGAGCCTATGCCATTCATCCATTTTCAGGTAAAAAAATCCCCGTATGGATTGGAGATTATGTTCTGGCAAGTTATGGCACCGGTGCCGTTATGGCTGTCCCTTGTGGTGATCAGAGAGATTTTAATTTTGCTAAATTCTTTAATTTACCGATACCCTCTATTTTTAAGGGTCTAGATTGCAGTGAAGAAGCATATGAAGAAAAAGATGCAGTGATAGCTAACTCTTCTTTTTTAGACGGCCTAACTGTTAAGGATGCAATGCAGCGGGTACTTGCTGAAATTGAGAAACAAGGCCTTGGTCTGGGTAAAGTAAATTTTAGATTAAGAGATGCTGTATTTTCCCGACAAAGATATTGGGGAGAACCTTTTCCTGTTTATTATAAAAATGATATTCCCTACTTAGTTTCTGAAGAGCATTTGCCAATTACTTTGCCGGAAGTTGATAAATATTTACCAACTACAGATGGAGAACCCCCATTAGCAAGATCTAAACCTGAAGATTGGAATCATTTTGAAGGGGACCGTATGGAGTACAATACCATGCCCGGATGGGCAGGAAGTTCTTGGTATTTCTTACGTTATCTAGATCCTGAAAATCAAAACCAATTCGTTTCAAAAGAAAAGGTGGATTATTGGCAAAATGTAGATTTATACATTGGCGGCGCAGAACATGCTACCGGACATTTATTATATGCAAGATTCTGGACAAAATTCTTATTTGATTGCAATTTAATTCCCTTTGATGAACCCTTTAAAAAGTTGATCAACCAAGGAATGATTTTAGGTCGCAGTAGTTTTGTATATCGAATTCAAGGAACTAAACAATATGTGAGTTTTGGTAAAAAAGATGCCCATGACGTAATTCCGATTCATGTCGATATCAGTCTGGTCGATGGGGATAAATTAAATGTAAATGGCTTTAAAAATTGGATGGCAGAATATAAAGACGCATCTTTTATTTTAGAGGATGACGGAACGTATTCTTGTGGATTTGAAGTGGAAAAAATGTCAAAATCCAAATTTAATGTGCAAACGCCAGATGAATTGGTCCAAAAATTTGGTGCAGATACCCTACGAATGTATGAAATGTTTTTAGGGCCACTGGAACAAAGTAAGCCTTGGGATACTAAAGGAATAACCGGAGTTCATGGGTTTTTAAAAAAATATTGGAGACTTTTTTATGCTTCAGGTAACTTTAAAGTCGACGAAGCTCAAGCTACACCTGCGGCATTAAAATCATTGCATAAAACAATAAAAAGACTGCGAGATGATTTGGATAGATTTTCATTTAATACAGGCGTCTCGAGTTTTATGATTTGTGTCAATGAATTAAGCGAACAGAAATGTAATAATAGACATGTTCTAACGCAACTTACTTTGCTAATGGCGCCCTATGCGCCGCACATTACAGAGGAAATTTGGTCGCAACTCTCTCCAAATAGCGTTTCTATTTTTGAGGGGCAATATCCAAAGTTTGATCCTCAATTTTTAGTTGAAGAAAACATAGATTATCCGGTTTCTTTTAATGGTAAAATGAGATTGAAAATCACCCTAGCGCAAAGCTTAACGGCGGCAGAAATAGAATCATTGATTTTAGAGTTACCGGAGATTCAAAAGTGGACCGAAGGGAAATCACCTAAAAAAATCATTGTAGTGCAGGGAAAAATTATCAATATTGTGCTTTAAATATTGAACTAAGCTGTATGCCATTTACTGAAATGACTCAAAAGATCGACAGTACTTTTTACTTCGATAATAAATTCGTTGACTACTGAAATATTAAGGTTTATTTGAGCACCTCCTGCATAAATCGGCAGCCCTGCTACATCATCTTTTAATTTATTGAAATAGCAACGCATAAAATCTAAATCAACACTGGTCAACCAAGAAGTAATAATGCACGACGGCGATATATCTTTGATACAGCACATCAAGGAATCATACGGCATGCTTTGCCCCAAATACACAGTAAATATTCCTTTGCTCCGCAATAAATAGTGATAAAACAACAAGCTTATTTCGTGCCACTCATGCTCTGGCAAATAGAGTAGTACTGGATGAGTTGTGTCCGCAGGGATCTTTTGTTTATCAATTTCCGAAATAATTTTTTGACGAATTAGATTGGAAATAAAATGCTCCTGAGCCGGCTTGATACTGCCCACCAACCACATGATTCCAATTCTATCTAAAAAAGGAATTAAGTGCTGACTAAAAGTTTTTTCTAATTGTATCTCGGAAATTAAATGATCTAGGGTATCTCTAAACAATACTTCATTCATATCAATTAATGCCAATAATAGTTTTTCACCGCTATCATCAATTTTCGAATCTCCCATGAGTGACCAAACCCTCTGTTGGATTTCTTCTTTGCTTAACGTGGCAATTTTAGAAATTTTAAACCCGTTTTTATTCAGTAAACAGATATTGATGAGCTGAACCAATTCAATGTCAGAGTAGCTTCTTATCTGCGTTTCACTGCGCTCAGGGTTTAATATACCATAGCGTTTTTCCCATATGCGAATGGTATGTGCCTTAACACCAGCGAGTACTTCTAGGTCTTTAATTTTATATTCTGCCATTCAATCTAACTACTAAACCTTTTTTCAACAAAAAGGATGGTTTTTTGTTCACGTAGACTCAAAAAATAAAAAGATTATCTTTGTGTTCTTATGAAAATTAAAACTGTTGCTTTTGCAATTTCCAATACGGATTTAAAAAAATGCCCTACCGATGGGAAACCCGAATTTGCCTTCATCGGCCGCTCTAATGTAGGGAAATCTTCTCTTATTAACTTAATTACGGGAAATAAAAAATTAGCAAAGACCTCATCTACTCCAGGAAAGACCCAGCTTATCAATCATTTTGTAATAAATGAGGAATGGTATTTAGTAGATTTACCGGGCTATGGTTATGCAAAAGCTTCCAAATCTATGCGCTCTAATTGGGAAAAGTTTATTTCTGATTATTTGATGAAGCGAGAGACTTTAATGAATATTTTTATACTCCTTGACGCCAGACTAGAGCCCCAAAAGATTGATATGGAATTCATAAATTGGTGTGGAGAAAAACAACTTCCTTTTGTTCTTGTATTTACAAAAATAGACAAGCTTTCAAGCTCTGAATTACAACGTAATTTAGCTAAATTTAAAAAGGAAATGCTAAAAACATGGGAAGAAATGCCACCAGTTTTCACTTCTTCAAGTATTTCAGGTTTCGGTAAAGAACCGGTCTTAAATTATATTGAACAAATACTTAAGATCTGCTAGTGCATTGGTTTGAAAATGCAACTTGAATTTGTTAATTTTGAAAAAACTAATTTTTTATGGGAAGAGCGTTTGAATATCGACGGGCAACAAAAGAAAAACGATGGGATAAAATGTCCAAAATATTTCCGAAACTCGGAAAAGCAATCACTATGGCGGCAAAAGAAGGCGGTATGGACCCTGCTACAAATGCCAAACTGCGCACTGCTATTCAAAATGCCAAGTCGGAAAACATGCCGAAGGATAACATTGATGCAGCAATTAAAAGAGCCGAACAAAAAGATTTGGCTTCCTTTACAGAAGTAAACTACGAGGGCAAAGGTCCTCATGGTGTTTTAGTATATGTAGAATGCGCCTCGGATAATCCTACACGTACGGTGGCCAATGTTAAATCATACTTTAATAAAGCAGGAGGAGCTGTTGTTCCCAATGGCTCAATGGAATTTATGTTTGCTAGAAAAAGCGTATTTGAAATTTTAAAAACAGATGAAATTGATCCGGAAACTTTGGAATTTGAATTGATTGATGCAGGAGGTGAAGAAATTGAAGTGAATGATCAAGATATAATTGTTTATGGAGATTATACTGCCTTTGGTTCTTTAGCAAAGGCATTGGAGGACTTAAATATTACGGTACAAAAGTCAAGTCTTAAACGAATTCCAACTACCCCAGTTGATTTTACTGAAGAACAATTAGTTGATATTGAAAAAATGCTTGATAAAATTGAGGATGATGACGATATTCAACAAGTATTTACAAATATTGCTTAAGGCAAAAATTTTATAATAAATTTCTAGTTTTTAAGTTATTGCAATGCGTTTTTTATGAACAGAGTAAGTAAATATTTTTTTATAAATGCAGCATTAATGGTGTTGTTCTCTTGCTCTACAGAAAAAAACACGAGTCTAAATCGTTTCTATCACGGAATGACAGCCAAATATAATGGCCACTTTAATGCGAATGAATTATTGACGCAATCTCTTTTTACCTTTACAAGCGCTCGAAAAGATGATTTTTATTCTCTGCTTCCAATTGCCCCATTACCCAATGAAACCGAGGTGAAAGGGATGTTCCCCGCGATTGATACTGCCATTGTAAAATGCTCCAAAGTAATAAAAAACCACTCTATGCCTTCAACAGAAGATATGAGTATGAAAGAGGCAGAGCATAATAAGTGGATTGATGAAAATTGGATAACCGTAGGCAAAGCACTTTTCTATAGAAGGGATTATGATAAATCATTGAAGAATTTCCAATTCGTAAAGCGATTTTTTCAAAATGATCCCTCGCGCTATATTGCCGAAATGTGGATTGCTAAAATTTATATCCAGCAAAATAAATATTCTGATGCTAAACTAATTCTAGAGTCCCTTCAAGAAACAGCATTGAGTCAAAAGAAGAAAAAATTCATGGACTTTGTCCCCTTCGCAAATTCTAAAGAAAAAAAGTCTCCGGATGCCCCACCATTAATGTCAAAATCTTTGCAGTTTGAAATTTTTAAAGCTCAAGCTGAATTAGCTGCCAAACGCAAACAATATGATGATGCCGCATTTTCTCTTTCAAATGCCATTCCAAAATGTCCCAACAAACAAGAAAAAGCTCGATTACATTTTATTTTAGCGCAAATATATCAACTGAAAGGAGAGGTCGATTCAGCGGATTTCCATTATTTAAAAGCGTACTCCGCTTCGGCTTCCTATGAGGTGGCTTTCAATGCACGACTCAATAGAGCAATGCTTGGGAATAATCCTAAACTTCTAAAAGGTTTGGATAAAATGCTTCGCGATTCTAAAAATGCCCCATATAAAGATCAAATCTATTACGCTAAAGCAGTAGTTGAGGTAAATCGAGGAAATAATCCTATGGCTAAAAATCATTTAACTAATTCTGCTTTTTATTCTACCTCGAACAAAAGGCAAAAAGCCCTGTCCTATGAGAAGCTTGGTGATATTTGCTTTTCGGAACGAAATTATTTACCCGCTCAAAAATATTATGATTCCTGTACTAAATTTATGCCGGAGGATTATCCAAATGGTGATGTTGTTAAATCAAAAGCCAATAAATTAGCCGATTTAGTGAAGGCAATTGAGACAGCTCAATTTGAGGATAGTGTCCAAAGAATTGCTAGAATGCCTGAAAAAGAACAAACTGCTTTTCTTAAAGATTTAATCAAAGACATTAAAAAAGAGGAACAACGTCGTAAAGAACAAGAGGCAGCTAAACTCTTAGCCTTGCAAGAAAATAATGCGCCAGTTGGAAATGTCTCTGGTAATAAATGGTATTGGAACAATACTAAACTCATGCAAGAAGGAGTAAATGAGTTTAAAAAATTGTGGGGTGTGAGAGAAAATGAGGATGATTGGAGGCGTTCAGACAAAATTATTGTTTCTTTTGATAAAGAGAAAGGTCAAGATTCTACCATAGTAAGTCAAGAAAAATCTGACGAAAAAGATACTTTGAGTATTGAATCATTACGGAAAAACCTTCCCTTAACTGATACCCTAATGGAAGCGTCCATATTGCGTGAAATTGAAGCACTCTATACTTCAGGATTACTGTATAAAGAATTATTAAATGAAAATTCTTTAGCTGCAACTCAGTTTGAAAAAGTAATGGAAAAAAATAGGATAGGCCTTACGGATTTGTCCTCTGCATTTCAATTGTATACCATTAATGAAGGAAATGCACTTGCCAAACAATACAAAGATTACATAATTAAGCATTATCCAAATTCTGATATGGCAAATTATTTTAAAGATCCAGATTTCTTCAAAAAACAAAAAGAAGGTCGTGTAGCAGCTCAAAAAGACTATCTTGCTCTGGTTAAAAAATATGAATCCAAAGAATATACGGTTGTATTCAAGGCATCACAAAATGTAGTGGATAATGATAAATCAAATGCTTTACGCGCTGAATATTTATTGCTCAATGTTTTGGCAGCAGGACAATTGACAGAAGATAAACAATCACTTTTACCCAAATTAAATAATATAATTGAAGAAAAACCTAACACGGAGCAATCTAAAAGGGCTTTGGAATTAATTGATATTTTGAAAAAAGGATACTCTATAAATTTAGCACTTCCAACTCCTAAAACTAGTATCTATAATTACAATGATACGGTTACCCAATTTGTAATTGTATTGTTAGATGAAGAGGAGGAAGTAGGGGATGCAAGAAATGACATTTCAGACTTTACCACGAAACAATATAAAGTTGCTAAACTTAAAGTAGCAAGTAGGATGACGCTTTCTGAAGTGCCTTTTATAATAATCACAGAATTTAATTCTGTCAAACTTGCCAATGATTATATCAATGCCTATAAAGCATCTTATCAGTTTTTAAATGATTGGCAAAATAACAGAATTCAGATTATTACACAAGAAAATTTGAAAAAGTTGATTGAATCATCTAACTTTGATTCGTATAAGGAGTTTTACGATCTTAATTACTAGTTATGTTAAAAAGAAAAGAATTTTTTGGAACAACTTCAACAAACGAAGGAAGTTCTGAATTTAATAAGATTTTATCGGGTACCGAACTGAATGGTGACTTAGTTTCTGATTCTAATATTATCATCGAAGGAGATGTCATTGGGAATGTTTCTTGCTCAGGGAAAGTTCTGGTTGGTGCTTCTGGAAAAATAAAAGGAAACCTTGTTTGTGTGAATGCTGAAATAGAAGGAACACTTCACGGTGAATTAACGATTGAAAATTTACTTGTTATGCGTTCTACTGCTAGAATTAAAGGTGATATTCAAGCGACTAAATTGACCATTGAAGAAGGGGCGTATTTTGAAGGTTCATGCGTTATGAAATCTCCAATGACCACTACTACTTTCACTACAGATGTTGAATTAGAAGACTAATTCTTCTAATTGAAAGACAAATCAAATTTACTTTTACGATTTTCTACCATTGGTATCCAAATGGCAGTTATTATCATAGCATTTGCTTATCTAGGAAATTATCTTGATCATAAATGGCTAACTAAGACTCCCTATTGGACCGCCGGTCTTTTACTATTAGGGGTGATCATTTCATTTGTTGTTGTGTTTCGAGCGCTAAAAAAAATGAACAATGAATCGTAAATCTCCTGAATTAAAGTATTTTCTGCATTCAGCCTTGCTCATATCTATACTTTTATTTGTTTACCTTTTGCTGTGCCTATCACCACTTTTTCATCTGAAATTTAAAGAGCTCTTTGTAGTTTATTTGGTAAGTTTTAGTCTAAGTGCCTCCTCCTGGTTGATCATGTTTCCAGCATTAAAGAAGAATCCTAAAGATATTATCCTCCCAATTTTATCGCTCACAACAACTCAAATGCTATTGTTCTTAGCTTTCACAGTCGCCGTGCTGTATACTCAAAAACCAATGGAAATCGTTTTTCATGCCTTGGTTATTTTTCTTATTTACTTGATTGGTCAGACTACGATTCTTGTCAAATTATTGAATAGCAATTAAAAACTAAACAGAAATAACAACACAAGTTTTTTAATATCATCATAGGCCGAAAAACTAAGCGCGGCAAATTGATCCGCAACATCATGATAATTTTTATTGGGCCCCATGGTATAAATAAAAATAGAGGGAACTCCAGCTTTAGTAAAAAAATAATGATCTGAATTGGCCGCTGGCCCCCTTGGTTTTATGGCTTCAATTAATTCTTTTCGGGCATTAATTTTTTGTAATTGTTTGAATTCCTTTGGAAATAAACTCGCATTGACAACGGTTATTCCTTCTTCGCCACTTCCCATGATGTCTAGATTGACTAAAAATTTAATTTTTTCAAGTGGAAATAATGGATGTTCAACCATATATTTAGATCCTAGTAGCCCAATTTCTTCTCCGGCAAAGGCAATGAATACGATATTATATTTTAATTTTTTGGTCCTCAATTCCTTTGCAAGTGCGACCAACATTCCATTACCACTTGCATTATCATTTGCTCCAGGAAAGTAAGTGTCATTTCCCATGCAGCCTAAGTGGTCATAATGAGCACTCAAAACTAGAAATTCATCTGATTTTTTATGTGCAGGTAAGTATCCCACAATATTCGAAGCAGTGTGCCGTGCTTCCCAAATTTGTGAAATATTTATCTTTATTTCTTTGCACGCTGCTAATTCTGGATGTTGAAATACAAGTAAATAAGGATGTTCCATTTTTTCTTGGGAGACGGACCAAGTCAGCTTATCTTTTGTCAATTCAATTATTGGATAGTCTGCCGCCAGTTCATGCAAATATTTTTTAATGGCTTGGATAGTGTCTCTTGCGAAACCATAATTACGAACTATTAAAATAGTGTTTTCTGGGATCTTCAACACTTTTTTTTCCTTCTTTAAGAGTTCATCACCGTCAAAATAAAGTGTCTTGTAGGTATAAGTTCCACCGGCAGAACTAGGGTCAACTAAATAATCAATTCCTGGTTTTAGCGTGTCGTCTTCGGCAATCATTAGCATTTCTTTCGGAAAGGTATTGACTGGAAATTCGAAATATTGCTGGTAAGAGTTTTGAAAAGGAAGGAGACCTAAAGCTTTATATTCGTTTGAAATAAATTTCCCCGCAATAGAATCTCCACCATTTACGTATCCTCTCCCCCACATGTTCTGCGCACACAAGGCTTTAATAAATGTCCTTGATGCATCTTGTCCATATGCTTGAAGGCAAATGAAAAGACTAAGCGCTAAGAGTAGCCGCATATCTTCTACAAATTTTAAGCATGAAGTCGTCAATGATTTCGATTGAATTATTAAAATCCCAATTATTTTGTAAGGAAATATGTGCAATAATTTCTCTAGCACCACTCATGCCTGCTTGACTATCCAATGTTTTAACGCCACTCGTGAATGCTTCGCTTGAGCCCCCAAATAATTCATTGATGAATTGTAGTTTTTCATTTAATGTGAAGGAACCAATCAAGGTTTCTAATGGGATAATTCCATATTGTTCTTTTACACTTTTCTCCACTACTTTAATTTGCTCTATTGTAGGCGTGAGATCTACAGAGGCATTTCCGATTGCTTCAATTTCTTGTTCTTGAATGGGCTCTGCCTCTGGTTCTGAAAATAGCGAAGGCGCTTCCACTTCAATCGTTTGAATCACTTCTTCCTCTTCCTCCTCCACTTCTCTTATTTCGTGTATTTCTTCCTCCTTTGATTCAATCAATACTTCCTCTTCTTTCTCCTGCGGTATGTCCGTCATTAATGGCGCTTCTTCAACTATTGGTTCTTCTTCTTCCTCTTCTCCCCATGAAAAATCAATTACAGGTCTTTCTTCTGGTTCCATTGCAATTTCAACTATACTCTGCGGAATTTCAAGCTCAGTTTTTGCAAGCTCCGGAGTGATTTTTTCTTCTTGCACCGTTCCAAATACTTGCTGCTCATATGCTTTGTATCTTAAAATGATTAAGTGTTCCGTTAGTTCTTGCGACTTTGTGATTAATTCATCTAATTCTAAACTACTTAGTGACTTAGATTCAAGTGAATGAATTTTCTTACTAATGGAATCAATGATTGTTTTCATACTGTATTTTTTTCGATAGGGGTTTAAATCCTCATTAATTCAATAAACTTTTAGCGCCTAATTAGTAATTAATGACATTATGAATCAAAATTAGAAAACTCAGCGTTTTAAAGCGTTAAAATTCTTAATTTTATTGAGCGATTTAATGTTAAAAACTATTTATTATGTTTTTGGAACAATTTCCCGGTGAAGGAAGACAACATGGTTGGATTGAAGTAATTTGTGGATCTATGTTCTCCGGAAAAACAGAAGAGCTTTTGAGAAGGATTAAACGCGCCGAATTTGCCAATCAAAAGGTGTTATTAGTAAAACCTAAAATTGACAATCGCTATTCTGACACCAATGTTGTCAGTCATCAAGGAAGTGCACTTGCATCCAGATTAATTGAAAATTCAAGTGAAATAAATACACTCTGGACAGATGAGAAAATTGTTGCTATTGATGAAGCTCAGTTTTTTGATTCAGGAATCGTTGCGGTTTGCAATCAACTTGCGGCAAAAGGGGTTCGGGTCATTATTGCAGGACTAGACATGGATTATCAAGGAATTCCTTTTGGACCCATTCCGGATTTATTGGCGATCGCAGAATATGTTACAAAAGTTCATGCTATTTGTCTGTCATGTGGTAATTTAGCGCAGTTTTCACACCGTACTGCAAATGAAACAGGTCAAGTTTTAGTTGGAGCGGTTGAAAAATATCAGCCTTTGTGTCGTTCTTGTTTTAATAAAATAAGCCATTGAAGTTAGGAGTATCTTTATCGTATTTCATTGAAATCATTCAGGGAAAATGTTCTCAAGATTTCTCTTCTGACAATGAAGTTGATTCCGTTTCTGTTGACACAAGAAAAATAAACGCTGCTTCGAATCAAGTGTTTTTTGCTTTGAAGGGAGAATTTAGAGATGGTCACCAATTTATTCCGGCTGCCTATGAAAAAGGTCTTCGTGTATTTGTTGTAGAGGTCTGTCCAGAAGAAATTTTCTCTGATGCAATTTTCATCGAAGTCCCGAATGTCTTAATAGCCCTGCAATTATTAGCCAAACAGCACCGAAGGACTTTAAAATATCCAATCATCGCGATTACAGGTAGTGTTGGGAAGACTACAGTAAAAGAATGGTTATACCATTTATTATCCAGCAATTTTAAAATTTATAGGAGTCCAAAAAGTTATAATTCTCAACTTGGCGTAGCTTTATCTTTGCTCACGCTGAAGTCTGATGCAGATTTGGCAATTATTGAAACTGGAATTTCAAAACCAGGTGAAATGGAGTCGCTTTATGAAATGATTCAGCCAGATTATGGCGTCCTTACCACCATTGGTCAAGCGCACTCCGAAAATTTTAAAGATAGAAAGGAACTCGTCTCAGAAAAAACTCTCTTGTTCCAAAAGGTAAAAAAATCTTTTTTTGGACCCGGTTTGCATATTGATCAATCGATTATTGACCAGAGTAATGCAGTTGTTTTACCCGATTTAGACTTTGAAAATGAATATAAATCAATGCCATTTAAGGATAAAGGGAGTCGCCATTCTGCTTCTCTAGCAATCGGAATTGCACTTTATTTCAAAGTCACAAAAAAACAAATTGTAGCACTTTTACCTCAGTTGCCTCAATTGGCTATGCGCTTAGAGACTTTTGAAGGTGTCGATGAATCGTTGATTATAAATGATACTTATAATCTAGATTTAGATGCCTTGGTCTATTCCTTAGAATATCAATTGACACAAGCTACCAATCGTAAAAGGGTTTTAGTGGTTGGTCTGCATGCTCCTAATGCTTCGATGGAAGAAAAAATAAAAATGATAGCTGCGCCCTTTAACTTAGATCTTTTATTGATCGGTCAGCCGGGTGATATTCCGAAATTTGACATCCACAATGCCTTGGTTTTGATAAAAGGAACTAGACAAGCCAACATGCAGGAATTCGCGGTAAAATTGAAATTAAAAAAACATAAAACAGAGCTTTTAATTGATTTTTCAGCGCTGAGAAATAATCTAACTGCCTTCAAAAAATTAATAAATCCTTCCACCAAAATACTCACCATGATCAAGTCTCAAGCTTATGGGATGGGATTGGTGAAGACAGGTTTGTTTTTAGAAAAGATGGGTGTCGATTATCTTGGTGTTGCCTATGTAGATGAGGGAGTTGAATTGCGAAAGGCTGGTGTACAACTTCCTATTCTTGTAATGAATGCGGAAGATGCTGCATTTTCAGATTGCATTGATTATAATTTAGAACCTGCACTCTATAGTTATGAGCAGTTAGAAGCGTTCGTACATCAGTTGATAGGAATGAATCGCAGTGGATTCCCAATTCATATAAAATTGGATACTGGAATGCATCGTTTGGGCTTTGAATTAAAAGACCTTAGAAGACTTACTGATATTTTACAAACCCAACCCGAAATCGTGGTTAAAGGGGTGTATTCTCATCTATCTGATGCCGATAATAGAAGAGATAATCGATTTACGAATTTGCAAATTAGTCAGTTTGAATTGGCAATTAAGCAAATAAAGTTGGCCATAAACCATGATTTTATTTCTCATTTACTTAATTCAGAAGGTATAGCGCATTATCCAAAGGCGCAATTTGATATGGTGCGCATTGGAATTGGAATGTTTGGAATCAATCAAGATCCTCAATTTTCTAAAAAATTGCAACCCATCGTTGCTTGGAAAAGTGTTGTTTCACAGATTAAAACCATTCAAGCAGGAGCTAGCGTTGGCTATAATCGGTCTTATATTGCCACTAATGAAATAAAAATTGCCATTATTCCAATTGGATATGGCGATGGATTTAAAAGAAACTTAAGCAATGGAAAGGGTATAGTTTTCATTCAAGGAAAAGCTTGTCCCACTATCGGTAGAGTTTGTATGGATATGATTATGGTAGATATTACAAAGCTACAGGTTCATGTAGGCGAGGAAGTTGAATTGATTGGACCTAATCAATCTTTGCAGCAAATGGCTTTAGCAATGGGCACTATTCCTTATGAAGTACTCACTTCTTTTTCCCCTCGTGTGCATCGATCGTATCTAAATGATGAATAAATATTTATCAAAAGAATTCCTTACATTTGATAGAATTAAAAACAATAACTATGAAAGCATTTAAAGTTCTCTCTTTTCTTTTATTCATTTTTAGCGCTCCAATCATTTGGTCGCAGACGGGAGATATTGACACCAATACTTATGTGGTTATTAAATCTGATAATAAAGAATTTATCGGTAAAATATTAAGTGACGATGGCCGTGAAATTTTATTAATGACCGCGTCAATAGGTAAAGTTTACATTTATAAGTCAGATATTAAATCAATTGTATTAATAAGTGATGCCAAGAATCAAATCATAAATGGGGAATATAGAGGTTCTGGAGTTTTTACTACCCGTTATCAGTTCAGCACGAATGCTTTTTCCATTTTAAAAGGGGAGAATTATTCTAAAATTAATTTAGGGGGACCAGAAGTTCATTTTGCAGTTTCTAATAACTTTTCGGTAGGGGTCATGTCTTCATGGATCGCAAGTCCGGTTGGCTTGGCTTTAAAATACACTTTCCCTACAAGAAATGAGAAAGTAAATTTCGGTGTAGGCACCATAATGGCGAGCTCTGGTTATATTGCACAAGGTCGTATTTGGGGTGGACTTCATTGGGGAATGCTTACGATTGGGGACCGTAAAAATAACATCACATTTTCTGCTGGGTATTCTTATATTAAGGCTCCGAGTTTATTCGGAGGCGCAACATTTAGTACTCCAGGCACTTATGCTGCAGTTGATGATGGCAGTGGGTTCTACAGTCGACCTTATATAGCTACTTATCGAATCAAAAATGAAGGAATGATTAAGGCTCCAATTCTTGGCATTGCAGGCCTTGCTTCGGTGGGGAAAAAAGCAAGTTTTATAATGGACGCCATGTTTATTTTTGGAAGTTATAAGCAAGTCAATAATGATCAAACAATCAATGACTATTTCAATCCAATTACGAACCAGTTAGCGTATACCACTGTTTCAAGTCCCACCTCTACTTCAACTAGCTCTAAAGCAAATTTAATAATTTTCATGCCTGGCATGCGCTTCCAAACTGCTGAAAATCGTGCTTTTCAGGTATCGCTTAGTGGGGTATTTGTAAATGTTAAAGGTACCAACTCAGGTAATTCCATTCGTTTTGCATTTCCTTTACCGATGTGTTCTTGGTATTTTAAATTCTAAAGAATGCCTCACGCAACGCAAACGGAGCTTATAAGGCTTATAAAAGTTAAAATAGGTCCCGATGATGCCTTAGGTCAAGTTTTGGCTGAACAATTGAGTATAAGTTTAGATGCTGCTTATCGCCGCATGAGGAACGAAACTCCCTTAACGATCCGAGAAACGCAAAAACTTTGTTTGGCCTTTGACATTTCTTTTGATGCTTTGTGTCAATTAAAAACTGGAAATGTTATTTTTTCCTACCCACCACTTAATAGCTATGATTTTAGTCTAGAATCTTATTTTGAAGGAATTCTCGCCGCTTTTAAAAAAATTAAAGCAAATCAAAATCCGAAAATAATTCTCACGATCAATAACACTCATTTTTTTCAATTGATTAATTTTCCTCAATTGGCACGCTTCAAACTATTCTTTTGGGCAAAGACACACCTCCAGATTCCCGCTTATCAAAACATGACCTTTAAGCATGAAAAAACTCCAAAGCGTATCTTTGAGTTGGGTAATGAGATTCTTCAAATGTATAATTCTATCCCCTCCGTTGAAATTTTTGATCCTGAATTAATGCGTGGATTTATGCGACAGATATTGTACTATTATCAAGCTCAAATGTTCGAAGATCCAAGTTATGCGCTATTCCTGTGCGATAGGGCGCTGATGCTTTCAGCTCATCTTAAAGCGCAAGCAGAAGTGGGCAAAAAATTTATTTATGGTACCCAAGCACCTGCACAAGGAAATGATTTCGATATGTATTTCAACGAAACCATCAACTCTGATGGTAGTTTTTATTATGAAAGCGATAAAAATACGGGTCTATTTATTACCCATAATATCATGAATTATCTGCATACAGACGACCCAAATTATTTGGCCGATGCCAAGCAGATCATCGATAAACAATTGGCCAACTCAAGTCTTTTAAGTGTTGTCAATGAAAAAGCCAGACAACAATACTTTGCCGATTATGATAAAATGATTCGTGCATTTAAAAAGAAAATTGAAGCCGATCTTGAGTTTGAATAACTGCGCAAAGCTCAAGTCCTTGTCAGTTACCTGCCAGCAATTAACGCACATTCTTAAATTCTATCTCTTTTAATTACATGCGTATTTCGCAAGTAAAAGATTATTGGTTTTATTATTTAGTTTTTAAACAGCGTTTTACCCAACTACCTTTGTCTAATAAAATTTAAAAATTATGAAAACAAAGCTTTTATTTATTTCGACATTGCTTCTTGGTTTTACCCTAGGAGCACAAAGTACAGATGCGCCCTCAATTGCTGTGGCAAGTCCTTATGTAAACAATTTAACCATTAAACCTGAATCCGCAGCTAAAATGATGCGTTTAGAGTTTATTAAAATGGCAAAGTATAAGGTTTATGATGAATTTGATATGGCAGATGTTCTTAAAGTAAGCGATGAATTTAGGACGGGTTGTTTTGGACAAAGATGCTTAGGCAAAATGGGACAAGAACTTAAAGTAGATTTTGTTGCTTGTGGAAGTTTTGATGGTTTAGGGAATAAAATTGTGGTTTCTGTAAAAATTATTGATGTGAAAAGTCAAACTATATTTAAATCCTCAGTAAAAGAATTTGACAATCAAGAATTTGAATTACAACGCATGATTGAAATTGTATTGAAGGAAATGCATGGTATTACAACCGATAAAGTATTATCAGACAAACTTTCATTCAAAAATGAAGTGATTACTTCCAATAATGTAGGCAAGATAAATAATTCGGGTCCAAGGGTTGGAGTTGCAATGCTCACAGGTTCCCTAAATGAATTTGCTACGCGATCCGAAGATCAAGGAGGATTAGGTATTGCTCCTGTTGTTAGTATGATCGGATATCAATTAGAAGGACAGTATGTTGGAACAGAAAATTTCTCAGCTTTAATTGAAGGGATTTTTAATGTTTCTGGTTTGGAACAAGGACAATTTATTCCTTCCATTACGATTATGAATGGTTTTCGATTTGGAAAAGGCGGATGGGAATTTGCCTTTGGACCCGGATTTAGTGTTAAAACAGTCGCCAAAGGTTTCATTGATAAAGACAACACTTTTGGTGTAAAAGACCGTTATTTTTCAGAATCTGATTGGGATAATTATGCCCTTGAAACCTATGGAAGCGATCCCGCCTATCAAGTGAATGGTTTTTTTCACGCCCCAAGCGCCACTTCTTTTAATAGTAATTATAATTATAATTCATATTTGGATAAAAGAGGAACTAAGAAAATCAATACAAGTTTCGTTTTTGCTTTTGGCCGAACCTTTAGAGCTGGAGCTTTAAATATCCCTGTTAATTTGTTTTACTCTTCGCAAAAAGGTGGTGGTTATGCAGGAGTAAATATTGGATTTAACGTTCAAAAAAGTAAACAACCTATCAATAAAAGCACAGGGCGTTATTAATTAGAATTTCGATTTAATTTTTAAGGGAGCTTTTAGCTCCCTTTTTTTTATACATTACATTTCTTTCTTTAAATTTGTATGATGTAGAGATGTGTCCAAGTGTTGAACATGCAGACTCTATCAACAACTACAAAGAAAATATTTGAAATATTTTTACCTATTCCTGTTTCTAACTGCTTACTCAGTTTTTGGTCAATCTGATATTAGATTTACCAATTATGCTATTGCAGATGGCTTATCCCAAAGTTTTGTTACTACTGTTATTGAAGATCAACAGCACAGTATTTGGATAGGAACGCAAGAAGGACTCAATCAATTTAATGGTCAAAATTTTCAAGTATATAACCGAGAAAATTCTAAGGGTTTAGCAAGTTCTTACATTACTTCTTCTGCAAAAAGTAGGAATGGAATGCTTTGGTTTGGCTCCGCAAACGGTTTAGTTTCTTTCCATCCTGCAACAGAGAAATTTAAAACTCATTTCCTCAATAATAGAGGTGCTTTATTTATTGAACGTTTGGTAATAGATCAACAAGATAAATTATGGATTCTCGCACAAGGCAATCAACTTTATTGTTTTGATGTAAAAAAGAATAAATTTGTTAGTCCCCCAAAATCTATAAAAAAACTTAAAGTACTTTTCATTTATGCCACACCTGACGGAAAAATGGTTTTCGTTCATGATGATAACGCTGTGTCTTATCTATCAAAAGAAATTCAAACTCTTCGGTCCATCCCCAGACCTCCACAATGGAAAAATGGTGGGGTAAGCATCTCCTCTGTATACGCAATTAAAGGAGATCCAAAGATTTATTTTGGAACCAATAAAGGGATTTATACCTACCATTTTGGCGAAAAGGAAACTTCTCTTGCCTTCAAAAATCTGAATCGATTTGTATCTTCTGCCATCGTTGGAATTGAAAAGCATCGATCCATTTGGTATTTCGCTACAGCGAGAGAAGGTCTTTTTCAATACAGTGAAAAGGGTACCATTGTTAATTACACGGAAGATATTTTTCAAAAAAATACCCTACTAAATAATAATTTATCTTGTTTAACAGTAAATGAATCTGGGGTATATTGGATAGGAAGTGAAAGAGGTCTTTCTAGTTTTAATCCAAAAGAAAGAGGTTTTTATTCTGTAGGACCAAGCGGTGATTTGACCAAGGGATTGCCATCTCAAAATGTATGGAGTTTCTGTGAATTAGGTGCTTATATTTATATTGGAACTGACATTGGAATTTCTAGAGTAAATAGGCAAACTGGGGTTTTCCAGCATTTCCAAAAAAATAAAGGTCAAAAGTCTACTTTTAATACCGATGCTTCGATTCTTTGCATGACACCAAAAAACAATAATACTATTTTCTTTGGTTGCTTTGATGGTCTTTACGAATTTATTCCAAGTACAGGAACTTTCAAAAAAATCCAATTTAAATTAAAAGAGCTTGAGGGCTTGCATAAAAGAGTATATGCGATAGTGAAGTGGAAAGAAGATCAGTTTTTTATAGGAACTAATGCAGGTGTTTTGCTTTACAATACAAAGACACATAAGGCTGAAGTATTTGAGCATGATAATCTTCACCCAAAAAGTACCATTTCAAAAGGGGTATGTCGAAATATATATAAAGATCATCAAGGGAAATTTTGGTTCACAACAAGTAATGGAGGGTTAAATTTATATAATGCTAAACGCAAAGTAATTCACCCCTATTTCTTGAATGAGAAAATAATGAGTCTGACAAAAGATTTACTTACTTCAATTTATCAAACAGGAAAAAATGAATATTATATCGGAACCTTAGGGTCGGGACTTATTCAATTGAATACAAAGAATAATTCCGTGAAGCTCTACACCAAAAAAGAAGGGCTCCCCAATAATGTTATTTATGCGATTTTACCAGGAAAAAACAGGGATGTTTGGATGAGTACCAATCGTGGTTTGGCTTCCATTAATACCGCCACCCATGAAATTAAAAAATTTAACGAAATTAATGGTTTAGTATGTAATGAATTTAATTCAAACGCCTATTTCCGCGCACTTAATGGAGAACTCTTCTTTGGAGGAATTTATGGTTACAGTCATTTTAATCCGAATGAAATAAATAACAATTCGCTAACCACCGGGTTGAATATTACCAAAATCACCATTGATCCCAATAAAGCCCATCCCAAAGGGGAAACCATAAATGCTTATGCACTAAAACACGAAAAAAATAATCAAATTGAATTAGATTATCATCAAAGAAGTTTTACAGTCCATTTTCAAGCTAGTAATCTAACCGCTCCTTCTCTAATCAATTACAAGTATATTTTAGTCGGTGATCAAATTGACAGTAAGAATTTTTCACTGACGAATGATTTAAATTTTAATGCCTTATCCGCAGGTGAATATCACCTTGAAATTTTTGCTAAAATCGGAGATGGACCTTGGTCTACCCAGCCGGCAATACTCAATTTCAAAATAAACCCTCCTTATTGGGCAACTTGGTGGTATTGGACGATAATTATTATTGTAACTGGACTCGTAGTTCTTATTATGATCAAACAAAGAATTGAACATGTACGCCGTGATAAAGTTAAGCTGGAAGTGAAAATTGCAAAGCGTACAAAAGAGATTAGAGATCAAAAAAATCAAATTGAAATTCAAAATGAACTGATAAAAGAAGAAAAAAATAAGGTTGTTGAGCAACAGGGACTCTTAATGAAAGAGAAAGAGAAGGCGGAACAATGGCTTAAAAATGCCTTGCCCTTAGAGGTGATTAAAGAATTGAAAATGCGAGGGAAAGTGCAAGCAAAAGCATATGAATCTGTCTCTGTTATGTTTACTGATGTGGTAGGATTTACTAAAATTGCTGAATCCATGTCGCCTACGCGCTTGGTGTCAAAACTTGATATTATCTTCAAAAAATTTGACGCAATTTCTGTTTCTAACAATCTCGAAAAAATAAAAACCATTGGAGATGCCTATATGGTTGCAGGGGGAATTCCCGAGAAAAATTCTACACATCCAATTGATACTTGT
>Ga0304728_1000881_pt1 | contig 23430 bp, 20 predicted proteins | sample C_130625_MF_Meta_FD_190476 | JGI IMG/M metagenome (GOLD analysis project Ga0304728, IMG submission 190476) | Freshwater microbial communities from Lake Croche, Canada to study carbon cycling - C_130625_MF_MetaG (v2) (version 2) | ecosystem: Environmental > Aquatic > Freshwater > Lake | place... | reverse complement strand
GAAGGATGACGCTCTATCCAGCTGAGCTACCGAACCATACCCTAAATTCTTAGGCTGCAAATTTAATGAAAAATAAGCCTGATTTCAAAGAAAATAGGTCTATAAATCAATCTATTGCCATTAAATCTCTAATCACCACACTAGCCACCGTACAGCCAAAAATGGCAGGCATATAGCTTAAAGTGCCAATGATGCTCTTCTTGGGGAATGCCATCTCTGTCACTATGATTTTATCTTGGTCGGCTTTCTCTGGACTAAACACCACTTTCAATCCTTTTTTAATACCCAAGGCTTGTAATCGTTTTCTCACATAGCGGGCTAAATTACATTCATAGGATTTAGAGATATCTGTGACTTTAATTTGAGAAGGGTCAATCTTTCCTCCTGCACCCATCGAGCTTACGATATTTAATTTTCTATCAAAACAGCCCTTGATCAAATCTACTTTGGCAGATAAAGTATCAATACAGTCCACCACATAATTCCATTTTTCTTTTTCTAATAATTGAATCATTGAGTCAGCTTCCACAAAGGCTTCCAAAATAGTCAATTCTAATAGGGGATTGATGTCCAATAACCTTGCTGCCAAAACCTGCGCTTTAGATTTATTAATAGTAGAATGTAAGGCGGGGATTTGACGATTGATATTACTGGCATCAATCGTGTCATTGTCTACAATGGTTAATTTTCCTATACCTGCTCTAACAATCATTTCGGCACAAATTCCACCCACACCTCCCAGTCCTATTATTAGTACATTTTTGCTCATTAGTTTTTCCAGCAGTTCATCTCCCAACATTAATTGAGTTCGACTCATCCAATAAGGTATCATGTTGTATCTTTAGTTTTATAATTATTAAGCTATGCGCAAGTCAATTTTAATTTGTATGCAGTTGGTATTTTTAATTCCAATAGCTGATGCGCAAAATTCGGGGAATAATTCGATAAATCTACTTACTCAAAAAAAAGGAATTAGTTTAAGAGGATTAAGTATCCCCAATGAAAATACCATTTGGGCTAGTGGAAGTAAGGGCAGTATCGCATTATCCGAAGATGGCGGAAAAAACTTTATATGGAAACAAATACAAGGCTATGAAAATCGTGATTTTAGAGCTATTCATGCTTGGAGCAAAATGGAAGCTATTGTAGTTGCCATTGCAGCCCCTGCCATTGTTTTAAAAACCAAGGATGGGGGCGAATCTTGGTACAAAGTTTATGAAAATACAGATACCTTAATGTTCTTAGACGCCATTCATTTTAAAGACAGTTTAAATGGAAGCATTGTTGGAGATCCTATTGATAAAAAAATATTTTTATTGACCACCAATGATAAAGGGGAGGATTGGCAAGTAGCTGCTGCTACTTATTTTAAATCTGCTTTAAAAGAAGGAGAGGCTTTTTTTGCTTCGAGTAATTCCAATATAGCCAGTGCCAATGGTTCAGCATTTTTTGTCACTGGTGGTTTGACGAGTAGGCTTTGGATCAATGGAACGGCCATTGATTTACCCATTGTACAAGGGGAAAAATCTACAGGGGCGAATAGTATGGCAATTAATCCTTCAAAGAATTCAATTATTATTGTGGGTGGTGATTTTACAAAAAAAGAAAATGCAGAAAAAAATATTACAGGGTTTGAATTTAGCAGCTATGCAAAACCTAAATGGAATAGTGAAGATTCCTTAAAATATAAAAGTCTTTCCAAATGGGTACTCAATAAAAAATTAGGTAATCCTCATGGTTATAAATCTTCTGTGGTTTTTATCAATAATAAATGGCTAATTGCCTGTGGAACTTCAGGCGTAGACCTTTCAAAAACTAAGGGCAAAAAATGGGAGTTAATTTCAACTGAAAGCTTCCATGTAGTTCAAAAACAAGCAGGTAAGCAAGCTGTATTTTTGGCTGGCGCAGATGGAAGAATAGCTTACCTCCATCTTGACGATAATTGAATATTAATAAAAAAATAAGCAAAATCATTTTTAAATATCAATTCTTAATGTAACTTAGTAGGGATATGAAAAAATACCAAGCAATAATATCTTTCGAAATGGATGAAGATTTCATGTCTTTTGTTCCTCCTCACCGTACGTATATCAATTATTTACTCAATAAAGGCATCATTGACAGTTATGCGGTAAGCATGGAAACTCAAAACTCTTGGATCACTATCAATGCCAATAACAAAAAAGAAGTAAAGGATTACCTTGACAAATCCCCTCTAATCAAGTACTGGAACTATGAAATAGTGGAGCTTTTTGTATATGATAGTCAATCTACTAGACTTCCTGCGGTACAATTAAATTAAATCACCTTTTTTTTGGGGAATTCCCTTCTGAACCTTATTTTTGCACTCCTCAAAAGGGGGCATAGCTCAGTTGGTTTAGAGCATCTGCCTTACAAGCAGAGGGTCCGCGGTTCGAACCCGTGTGCCCCCACAGAATAAGAGAAAGGGTTTCAAGCAATTGAAGCCCTTTTGTATTTTTTTTAAAATACCTTCGTTTCATGCAAGTATTTACTACCCCAAGCAAAATTATCATTACCTGTCATAAATGGTTGGCGCCCTCTTTACAAAAAGAAGTTTTGGCCTTAGGATTTACCACGGATAGAGTTTTTCAAACAGGGGTGGAGCTTACAGGTACAGTACAGGATTGCATCAAATTGAATTTGAATTTAAGATGCGCCAGTCAAGTAATGTATTCGATCAAAGCTTTTCTTTGCAATGAACCAGAAGAATTGTATAAAAACTTAGTGACAGTAGAATGGGAAAAATTAATTAAACCGTCGGGTTATTTTTCAGTCACTAGTAATGTTTTTCATCCAACCATTTCTACTAATTTATATGCCAATTTGAAAGTAAAAGATGCCATTGTGGATAGAATGCGTGAAATAAGCAATCAACGCCCATCTACTGGCTCTGAACTAGCTGGTGCAGTGGTGTATTTGTTTTGGAAAAATGAGGAAGCAGAAGTGTTTATAGATACCTCTGGAGAAACCTTAGCGAAACATGGCTACCGAAAACTACCAGGCACAGCGCCCATGTTAGAAGCATTGGCTGCAGCAACTATCTTAAGCACTAAATGGAATCAAAAAGCTGCTTTTTTAAATCCTATGTGTGGTTCAGGTACATTAGCCATTGAAGCAGCTTTGATTGCCACCAAAAGAGCTCCAGGTTTATTGAGGTCGAATTATGCATTCATGCATATCAATGGCTATGATGCCGCTAAGTATCAAACGGAAAAAGAAAAATTAACAACACAAATAATTAAATTACCAGGCTTACAAATCATTGCATCTGATTTAAGTAAGAAAGCCATTGAAATTGCCAAGTCCAATGCAACGGTGGCAGGGGTGGCCCACTTAATATATTTTCAAGATGGTGATTTTGAAACCACCAATATCCCAGTGGCAGAAGAGGGGGCTGTGCTTATGTTTAATCCAGAATATGGTGAAAGATTAGGAGAAGAGCTTGAATTGGAAGCCACTTATGCGCGCATGGGTGATTTCTTAAAAAATAATTGCAAAGGCTACTTGGGCTATATTTTTACCGGTAATTTAGAATTGGCTAAAAAGATACGATTAAAGCCAAGTAGACGTATTGAATTTTACAATGCCACTATTGATTGCAGGTTATTAGAATATGAAATGTACGCTGGTACCAAAAGGGTGGAGAAACTCATAGCACCCAAACCTGAATTGTAAGATTTACTTCTTAATCGGGAATTTCTGATTGTGAATTAATAGGTATTTCGATGTCTCATAGATCGTCTTTGTTAAAATGTCCATTTGTTTTTGTACGCTATCGTTTTTAACCGCAGCATTGTTTAGAACACTTTCAAATATGGGCTTATTCGGATTTTTTAATTGATACCCATAATAGTATTCATTGTTGAGTACGCCAATTTGTTGATTAAAATCATCATATAAAAATATAGTATTGTTTTTTTGTTGCACTATGGTAAATATATTTTTACCCATAGTAGTATTGGTATAAGGGATATTACAAAGAGATGCTATACTTGGCATGACATCTACCTGTGATACAGGTGTCGCATATTCCATTGGTTGCAAAATAGAAGGCGCATAAAATAAGAAGGGAATATGCATATTGGTTAAGCCTTGTTCTGTAAAAGATTTAGGTAACATTTTTCCTGCATCTCCTTTAATGCCGTGGTCTCCAATAAACACAAATAAAGTTTCATTGTAATATTTTTCTTTCTTAGCTGCTTCCATAAATTGTTCGATACAAAAATCGGTATAGCGGAAAGCATTGTATTCATCGTTGTTTTCAAATCCAAATTTTAACAATGAATCCATAGGCACTGTTTTTTTCTTAAACAGTTTTAAATCTGCAGCAGGAATGGTATAGGGGCGATGATTGTCTGCAGTTTGAATAATGGCAAAAAATGGTTTACTATGCTTGCTTAAAGTTTTATTGGCCTCCTTAAATAAGTCCTTGTCACTAATGCCCCAAACATTAATCTCACTAGATTGATAACTCCCTTGCTCATAAATTTTTAAATCTGTAATATTATTGTTTAAAACTCCTTTAATATTTGCCCATCTTGTACTACCTCCTAAAAAATAATATTTTTCAAAATTCTTAAATTCAGACATAATGGTATGTTGATCCACTGCCAAAGGATTACGGCTTGATGTTTTTCCCTCTAAAATATCTGGGGTACCTGTTACAATGGCCCATACACCTCTTGCAGTTCCATAGGCAGGAGAAAAAGCCCTATTGAAATACACGCCCTGTTTTTTCAGCGCATTAAAATAAGGTGTGGTATTTAGGGGATTACCCATCATCGAACTTTTGTAAGCAGAAAAAGATTCACATATAACTAGTACCACATTTTTAATTTTAGGTGCTACTGTATCATTTTCTACTGGCTTATAAATTCTGGTAAATTGTAAATTTTCTTGGTTTTGTTCATTAAAAGGGATAGCTAAATATTGAGCTAACACATTGTAGTTCTTCTTTATTAGATCGGTATCTATTTTAGCAGACCTGAAATTTAGACTACTGAAAAAAGACTGCATGGGGTTTAAGGCCAGATTGGCTTTATAGTCGCTTCCTAAACTATAGGCATCACTCCATCTTAATGGATATTGACCGCCTTTATAAATGATATTTCCAATGGCGCTATATACTAATAGTAAAAAAAACAATACTTGAATACTCCATTTTTTCCAACTACTTAAAGTACTTGTATATTTATTACTAAAAAAGTAAGTAAAAGAAATAAATTTAAATAAAACAAATTCAATCAAAATAAAAGCTAAAAATATAATTATAACATGATAGGATTGCCACATCATTTGTAAAGATATAAGCGGGTTGTCGATATAGCTTAAAATGCTTGCATTGAGTCTTTGATGCACATAGGCATAGTGAATAAAATCGGCTGTATAAAAAGATAATAAAAAGGTTAACAATAGCATCCAAATGGAAATAGCTATTTTTTTTCCTAATCTAGTATTGAAAGGGTCGAAAGGCTTTAGGATGGAAAATAATAAAATAACCCCCATCACAATAGAGATATATCTTAAATCAAATCTAGCGCCTAAAATAAAAGAAGCGGTTAAATCTTTTTCAGAAAATATAGTCGCTCTGAAAAAATAAATAAAAACAAATCTCATTAAAGTCATTAAAATCAAAAAAACTATTCCTAATAATAATGTCCATCTAATTGTTTTAGGTAAAAATGTTTTTTTCATTTAATGATTTAGTCGTAAAGTAAATAGGGCTTCATTATTTTCTCCCAGTTAGATACCTTTAAAGCCGATACTACTTTGTTTAACCAATCTTTTAGGGGTAAGTCAAATAATTTTTCAGCATCGGGTATACCTAATAGTAAAGATAAGTGATTAGCGCCACTAGGGTTTACATTCGTTGGGTAGGCCTGCCATTTAAAATCTTGTGGGTGAATGTCTTTGATCAATTTCAATAAAATTAGCCCAGTTAATACCGGATTAAATGCGCTAGGGGCAATGACTTTAATGCGAATGCCTTTCATATCTTCAATTTCATTATTGAGTAACATGGTTAATCGAAGTGTTTCAATTTTAATATCGTCTTTTAAAATATGCTGCCAAACCATTACTATAGCAGGCATATTAAACCAAGTAGCACCAATCCATTCAAAACTATAATCACTGCCTCTGCCCACTGAAACATTGGTAGCTTCAAATAAACAAAGTCCTGGATAGAGTAAACAGGCCTCAAAATTTTGAAGTGCTGGGGAAGGATTTATCCATTTATAATTCCAATCAAAAAATAAATCTTGTCTTTTCCAATTTTTACATGAAATTACTTTTAAATCGGCCTTCCAATTTTGACTTTCATTAAAATACTTAGACAACTCACCCAAGGTAGATTGATGTTTGATAGGTATAGGAAATCTGCCAATAAAACTACTCAATGATTCATCTAAAAAAGGGCCTTCTGCCATGGAAAATACACCACCCAATGGATTGGGCCTGTCTAAAATATATATCGGTAAATTAAATTTTGCAGCCGTTTCAATAAAATAACTCATCGTCCATAAATAAGTATAAAAACGAGTGCCGGCATCGGGCACATCAAAAACTAAAATTTCAATCCCTGTTATATCTTCTTTACTGGGCATTAATTGTTCATTATACAAACTAATAACGGGCAATTGAGTAATGGGGTCTTTTGAATTTTTAATTTTCAATCCATCTACGCCCTTGGTCGAAATGCCATGTTCCGGGGAAAATAATAATACAAGGTTAAATCCAGCCTCCATTAAAGCCTTTCTGCTCGCTATCCCTTTATTCGTAGTGGCAGCATCATTGGTCAAAAAAGCAATTCTTTTTGTTTTCCAAACTGGAGGCTTGGCCAATAATGTATCTATTCCAAATTGAATACTCATTGTAAATTCGATGGCTTAAACTGTACACTTAATTTCAAATTTTCCATCACATTAAAAATGATGGGGCATCGATCATAATGCATGTAGGTGGTAAATAATCTTTTATTAAATTCGGGTACATGAAAAGCAGGAAACTCTCTACAACCTGCAAAACGATGTTCATACACAGCGCAACTGTTCTCTACCAAAAAATGACAGGGAATGGAATTAATTACCATCCGCCCAGATTCTCCTTTAGATATATAGGCTGCATCAAAGTCCTGCCTAGATTTACCCAAATGTTGGGCTAGATGATCAGCTTCCGCTTCCTCTATATTCACCATTAAACTCTTGCAGCAATTGCCACAATCGGTACAATTGATCCTTGGACTGATGGTTTCAGACAGCTCAAACACTGCTTTATCTAATTCCTGACTGTCTAACTGCCTCAAATAAGACTGAAAATGATCATTTTCAACCACTAGCTCGGCCGCCTTAGATTTAATGAAATCTAGGTCAACAATGGGGTATTTTGGGTCAGTTTTGATGCTTTAAAGATAAGAGAATAATCGTTTATCCACATAAAAGGGTGAATTGGTGAAAAGTAAAATTGGGGTAACCACCGTGCTCATTAGATTTGCAGACGGACAAAGGCATTTTTTGCCCCTAAAGCATTGATAATTATGGCAGAAACTAAGTTACCGGTAGAATACAACGAAGACTCAATTAGATCCTTAGATTGGAAAGAACATATCCGTTTAAGACCTGGGATGTACATTGGAAAATTGGGGGATGGATCGGCACCAGACGATGGAATTTATGTGCTGATGAAAGAAGTCATTGACAATTGTATCGATGAACATACCATGGGCTATGGCAAACAAGTAGAAATTTCAATACAAAACAAAACAGTGACCATTAGAGATTATGGTCGTGGTATTCCTCTTGGGAAAATTGTAGATGTAGTCAGTAAAATTAACACAGGAGCTAAATACGATAGCAAGGCCTTCCAAAAATCGGTGGGTTTAAATGGAGTGGGCACCAAAGCCGTAAATGCACTCAGTGAAGATTTTTTAGTGACTGCATTTAGAGAAGGCAAACAAAGATCAGCCAGCTTCAAAAAAGGGCAACTGATTCAAGAAACGAAGGAAACTAAAACCACAGAAGCCAATGGGACACTAGTGGTGTTTACGCCCGATAGTTCTATGTTCAAAAATTTCCATTTCATCAATGAGTACATTGATGGGCAACTTTGGAATTATTGTTATTTGAATGCAGGCCTAAGCATTCTTTTCAATGAAAAGAAATATGTAAGTAAGAATGGTTTATTGGATTTATTGGAAAGAAAAACCAACCCGGATGAACTTCGTTACCCCATCATTCATTTAAAAGGAGAGGATATTGAAGTGGCCTTATCACACAATAATGATTATGGAGAAGATATTTTTTCTTTTGTAAATGGACAATACACTACCCAGGGCGGAACACATCAACAAGCATTTAGAGAAGCCTACGTAAAAGTAATCCGTGATTATTATAAAAAGGACTACGAAGCTTCAGATATCAGAACCAGCATCGTTGCAGCGGTATCTGTGCGTGTGCAAGAACCTGTATTTGAAAGTCAAACCAAAACAAAATTAGGTTCCCAAAATGTGGCAGAGGGTGGGCCAAGTATGAAAAACTTTGTCACCGAATTTTTGGCCAAAGAATTAGATAATTTTTTACATCGCAATCCTGCCACAGCCGAGGCCTTGAAAAAACGCATTGAGCAAAATGAACATGAGCGAAAGGAATTAGCAGGCATCAAAAAATTGGCCAATGAGCGTGCAAAAAAAGCCAATCTACACAATAAAAAATTAAGAGATTGTCGCGTGCACTTGAACGATGATTTACCTGCCAAAAATAAAGAAATGTTTATTTCCTTACAACAAGGAAGTACTTTGTTTATTACCGAAGGAGACTCTGCAAGTGGAAGCATTACCAAATCACGCAATGTAGATACCCAAGCGGTCTTTAGTTTAAGAGGCAAGCCTTTGAATGCTTTTGGATTGACCAAAAAAGTGGTCTACGAAAATGAAGAGTTTAACTTATTGCAGCACGCTTTAAACATTGAAGAAGGATTAGAAGGTTTGCGTTACAATCAAATAGTAATTGCTACCGATGCTGATGTAGATGGGATGCATATACGTTTATTGATTCTTACTTTCTTTTTACAATTCTTTCCAGACTTAGTGAAAAAAGGTCATGTATTTGTATTGGAAACTCCTTTGTTCCGTGTGCGTAACAAACAAAAGACTATTTATTGTTACAACGAGACCGAAAAACAAGCAGCCATGAAAGAATTGGGTACCAAGCCAGAAATTACCAGGTTCAAGGGTTTGGGAGAGATTAGTCCTGAGGAATTTGGCAAATTTATCAATGCCGATATTAAATTGGCCCCAGTAATTTTAGAACAAGGAGATCATATTCAGCATTTATTGGAATATTATATGGGTAAGAATACCCAAGAAAGACAGGACTTTATTATCAATAATTTAAAAGTAGAATTGGACAAAGCACATGATACATTTAGTATTTAATACAGCAAATATTGCAGCCTTAGAAGCAGCCATTGAATTGGATGAAAGTTTAGCAGGTAAAATTGTTGAAATCAAGGACGATTTTGCAGTAGGGCCTTTGTTGGACATTTATGAAACAGAAGGGTATCAAGCAAGAAAAACATGGTGGGAAGAAGTATTAACGCATTCTCCGTATACAGATCAATTAGCAATGGTCGATGATAAATTAACGGTGCATCAATTAATACAAAGTTTGGAAGAAGATCCTTCCGAAGAAATTTGGATTTGGATGGGCCAAAATGCCCATGATGTAAGTGGCTATTATTGGTTGATGAGCCAGCTAAAAAATTATCAAGGCAAATTACAAATATTGTATTTAAACAATCTTCCTTTTTTAAATGAGAAAGGGCAATTGTTTTATCCTGTGCATTTATCAGAAATCCCTGCCAAAGAATTTATCAAAGCAAAAAAATTAGCAAGACCCATTACTTTAAGTGAGTTTGAATTAGATCCGGATGAATGGACAAAGACTTGTCAAGAAAATGAGGGGGTAAGATTTTTAGAAGGGGGAAAAAAGTTGGCCAGTATGCCCATTAGTTATTACGATAAAGAAATTTTATCCTTATTGACTAAAAATGCACAAAAACTTCCGAGTGCTTTGGCGCATATCTTAAGCAAAATGAAAATAAAAACTGGAGATGCCTTTATTGTATTTAGGTTGAAGGCTTTGGCAGATTTGGGTAAAATAGTTTTTGTGGGTAATTGGGAAAAGGGATGGAAAGACATGATTGTTCAAATGCCGGGTGGTGCATCAATGGTAGTAGAAGATTAATGGTTGTTTAAATTAATATAATGAGTGTAACAGTTTCAAATATCGATGTAAAAGCAATTGATGAGCGTGGGGCACTTCATTATTTTAGTACCAATAGAACTGGCGAATTTTTAATCGTCTACCGTAATGCAGGATCGATTAGTGGACAACATTACCATACGGGTAAATCGCCAGGCAAAAACCCAGAAGAAATGTTATTGGTTCAAGGAAGCTTAACCATGAATTGGAAAAATTTGAATAACAATGAAATAGGAACAATACAAGTTAAGGCACCGTCAAGAATATTGATTGAACCTAATATATGGCATGAGACCATTGCCATCACAGATATTGTTTTTATAGAATTAAATAGTTTAGTAGATGGTAGTGAAGATACTTACCGTCTCTAATTAAGTATACCTATGGCAAAAGAGAAAAATTTAAGTAGAGTAACAGACAATGAATCGGGTGTTCAAGGCCAATATAAAAATTGGTTTTTGGATTATGCTTCTTATGTTATTTTAGAAAGAGCAGTTCCTGCTATTGAAGATGGATTAAAACCAGTTCAAAGAAGAATCTTACATGCCATGAAAGAAATGGATGATGGCAGATTCAATAAAGTGGCCAACATTATTGGGCAAAGCATGCAATACCATCCCCATGGAGATGCAAGTATTGGAGATGCCTTGGTCAATATGGGCCAAAAAGACATGTTGGTAGAAACCCAAGGCAACTGGGGAGATGTCAGAACAGGTGATGATGCCGCAGCAGCAAGATACATCGAAGCGCGTTTGAGTAAGTTTGCTTTAGAAGTGGCTTTCAATGGTAAAACCACCGACTGGGCATTAAGTTATGATGGTCGTAAGCAAGAACCAGTAACCTTACCGATGAAGTTTCCATTGTTATTGGCACAAGGAGCAGATGGTATTGCCGTTGGTTTGTCCACCAAAATATTACCCCATAATTTTTGTGAGTTGGCAGAAGCCTCTATCAAACATTTAAGAGGAAGAAAATTTGAATTGTTGCCCGATTTCCAAACAGGGGGCATGATTGATACTTCTAATTACAATGATGGTAAAAGAGGGGGCAAGGTAAGAGTGCGTGCCCATATTGAAGAATTTGATAAAAAAACTTTATTGATTAAAGATGTTCCTTACAGTGTAACTACTACTCAATTAATGGAGAGCATCACCAAGGCCAATGATCAAGGAAAAATTAAAATAAGAAAAGTAACCGATGTTACGGCTGCCGAAGTGGAAATCCAAATTGATTTGGCTGCAGGTATTTCTCCCGATATTACCATTGATGCTTTGTACGCCTTTACCGATTGTGAAATAAGTATTTCTCCCAATGCCTGTGTGATTGTGGGTCAAAGACCTCAATTTTTAGGGGCTTCTGATTTACTGCGTCATTCTGTGGATCATACAAAGGGCTTGCTACAAGCCGAATTGCAAATTCAATTAAAAGAATTAGAAGACAAATGGCATTTTACTAGTTTAGAAAAAATCTTCTTTGAAGAAAAAATATACAAAGAATTAGAGAAAAAACATGCCACTTGGGAAAAAGTAATAGAAGCCATCGATGAGGCCTTTCAACCTTTTAAGAAGAAATTTAAAAAGCCCATCGAACGCACCGATTTATTAAAATTAACAGATAAGCCTGTTAGAAGAATCTATAAATTAGATATTGATGAATTGAATGCGCAAATAAAAACCATCGAAGAGGAAATTAAAGAAGTAAAAAATCATTTGGCTAATTTAGTGGATTATGCAGTGGCTTATTTCGAGAATCTTGTGAAGAAATATGGCAAAGGGAAAGAAAGAAAAACTGAAATAAAAGAATTTGATACCATACAAGTAAAGCAAGTGGCCATTGCCAATACAAAATTGTACATCAATAGAGTGGAAGGTTTTATTGGAACCAGTTTGAAGAAAGATGAATTTTTGTTTGATTGCACCGACTACGATGACATTATTGCCTTTTCAAAATCGGGGGTGATGAAAGTGGTGAAAGTTTCTGATAAAGTATTTATTGGTAAAGACATCATCCATGCAGCCGTATTTCAAAAAAATGATGAACGTACTACTTACAACATGGTCTATGCTGATGGGGCATCAGGTATTGCCTATGCCAAAAGATTCAATGTAACTGGTGTGACGCGGGACAAAGAATATTTCTTAGCTAAATCTACTGAAAAATCAAAAGTACACTACTTATCCATCAACATGAATGGGGAAGCAGAATCGGTGAAAATTGTATTAAGTCCTAATTGCTCAGCCCGCATCAAAGAATTTGATTTCTTTTTTGACTCTTTGGAAGTAAAGGGAAGAAGCAGTGTGGGCAATCAAGTCACCAAATACCCTGTAAAAGCAGTTAAATTGAAAGAAGCAGGTAAAAGTACTTTACTTGGTAGAAAGCTTTGGTTTGATGACAAGTTTGGCCGTTTAAATACAGAGGAGAAAGGAATTTATTTGGGTACCTTTGAAGACGAGAAATTACTAGTCATCACCAAGGACGGGAATTATGAGGTCACTGATACCGAAGTAAGTCAAAGATTTGATCCTGAAAAAGTAATTTTTATGGAGCAATTTAATCCTGAAAAAATAGTCACTGCTGTTTATTTAGATAAGGATAAATTGCAATTCAATATTAAACGCTTCTTAATTGAAACAACCACATTGAAAACTCCTTTTTCTTTTATTAAAGAAGGTGCTGGGAACTATTTGGTCACGGTATCTACTTTTGCTGAACCCATATTGACAGTAAATACCGGTAGAGGTACACAGGTGAGAAAAACCAAGTTTAAAGTGAGTAAGATGGTCGATGTGATGGGTTGGAAAGCCATTGGTAACAAGTTGGTGGACTTTTCTAAAACAGTCGAAATGAATTGGGAAAATAAAGTGGTGATCAAAGATCCCAATGATGCGCAACCAGAATTGTTTTAAAATTAAAAATATACCATGTCAACAATTAATGTAGGTCAGTTTAATTTGATGCGTGTAGACCGAAAAGTTGATTTTGGTTTTTATATGGATGATGGCGCCGAAGGTATTTTACTACCTAAACGTTTTGTGCCCTCAGGACTACAAATTGGAGATACCATTAGTGTTTTTGTGTATCATGATTCCGACAATCGGCTAATAGCCACTACGCAAGAGCCTTTAGCAGTTGTTGGTGATATTGCTGCTTTAAAAGTAGTAGAAGTAACTTCGCAAGGTGCCTTTTTGGATTGGGGCTTAATGAAGGATTTGTTTGTGCCTGTTTCTCAACAATTGTCTACCATGCGTTTGGGGGGTAAGTATTTAGTGAAATTATATATTGATGCACAAACAGGCAGGGTAGCTGCTACAGAAAAGATAGACAAACAAATCAATAATGATGAGCTAACAGTGAAGGAAGGAGAGAAAGTAAAAGTGCAAGTGTTCCGTGAATCTGAGATTGGTTATGTAGTAATTGTGAATCAAGTGCATCAAGGATTGGTCTATAAAAACGAAGTTTTTACCCATTTGCATATAGGTCAATTTATTGATGAGGCCTTTGTTAAAAAAATTAGAGAAGGCAATAAATTGGACATCGGACTAGGCAAACAAGGGGGCGAAAAATTAGCCGATGACAATCAAAAAATAATTAGTTTATTAAAATCGCATAAAGGCTTCTTACCCTATCACGACAAATCTGCACCTGATGATATCTATGCATTTTTTGGAATGAGTAAAAAAGCATTCAAGATGAATGTAGGTATTTTGTATAAATTGAAATTAATTACCATTGAAGAAGATGGAATTCATTTAGCACCAGAAACAATTGTAATTGCCGAAGCAGCCGCTGATTAAAATTTATCCTATGAATAAGGAAGTTTATATTGTTTCCGCAGTAAGAACACCCATTGGTTCCTTTGGGGGTGCTTTGAGTACTTTATCTGCCACAGCACTTGGTGCGATAGCCATTAAAGGCGCCTTATTAAAATCTGGTTTAGCGGCAGAACATATTGACGAAGTAATCATGGGGTCGGTGATTCAAGCTGGATTGGGTCAGGCACCAGCCAGACAGGCTGCAAAAAAAGCAGGACTTCCAGATAAAGTTATTTGCACCACCATTAATAAAGTTTGCGCAAGTGGAATGAAGTCCATTGCCGTTGCTGCTCAAAATATTTTATTGGGAGATGCTGATATTATTATTGCAGGAGGTATGGAAAGCATGAGCAATGTTCCTTTTTACAATACTACCCAAAGATGGGGCAATAAATATGGAGATACCATTTTGCAGGATGGCTTGGCTAAAGACGGACTAGTGGATGTATATGATCAAGTGGCCATGGGCAATTTTGCAGATTTATGTGCTACTAAATATGAAATTTCAAGAGCAGCTCAAGATGAATTTGCCACCAACAGTTATAAAAAAGCACAAGCAGCTTCAAGTAATGGCTGGTTTAAAGAAGAAATTATTCCAGTAGAAATACCCCAAAAAAAAGGGGCGTCGATTATTATTGATCAAGATGAAGAACCTACTAAAGTTAATTTTGAAAAAATTGCTCAATTAAATCCAGCATTTAGCAAGGAAGGTACGGTGACTGCAGCCAATGCAAGTACCATGAATGATGGCGCTGCAGCCTTGGTCTTAATGAGTGCAGATAAAGCAAAAGCATTAGGTATCAAACCCATAGCGATTATTAAAGGTTTTGCAGATGCAGCACAGGATCCGAAATGGTTTACAACAACACCGGCTTTGGCCTTACCAAAAGCTTTAAATAAAGCAGGTTTACATATAGAAGCCATTGATTTTTTTGAATTCAACGAAGCATTTTCGGTGGTAGGATTGGTGAATACAAAATTGCTTGAACTACAAGCTGCTAAAATAAATGTGCATGGTGGTGCAGTTGCATTGGGTCATCCTTTGGGTTGCAGCGGTGCTAGAATTATCGTTACCTTAATTCATATTCTACAAAAGAACAAAGCGAAATATGGCGCTGCTGCCATTTGCAATGGGGGTGGAGGCGCCAGCGCAATGGTTATCGAAGCTATTGTATAAATTACAACTTGGCTTGTTCTTCTATTTCTTGCATCTGAATCCCTCCATGGCTCTCATCAAAAATACATGCTCCATTTTTTATTAAAAGTACTTGTGGAGATTCATGATAAACTTCAAATTTTTCAGCGATAGCCTGAGAAATTTGTCTAAAGTTTAATAAATCTAAAAAGTGAAAATTGATATTTTCTGGGGTAGCAGACCTTTCTAATCTGGCCAATGCCATTTTACTGATACTGCAGCTGGTACTGTGTTTGAGGATCAATTGTGGTTGTTGAAAAGAAGCATTCGAAATGGCCTCTAACTGGTCAATATGGGTAATGGGGTTCCACTGCATAAATAAATTATTAAAGCACAAATTTAATAAATTTAAACCATCTTATTTCACCCAAATTTATGATTTTGCTTACTAAGTTTACCTAACTTTACTTGATATAATGAATACCATGAGATTAGAACTTTCAAAACCCATTTGCTTTATTGATTTAGAAACAACAGGCATCAATGTAAGTAGCGATAGAATTGTAGAAATAGCCATCGTAAAAATAGCACCAGATGGTAGCAAACAAGTCAAAAGGAAATTGGTGAATCCAGAAATGCCCATTCCCAAACTTGCATCGGAGATTCATGGAATTTCCGATGAAATGGTGAAAGAGGCGCCCACCTTTAAGCAAATCGCCAACGAAATCAAACAATTTATAGAATTAAGTGATTTAGCTGGTTACAATAGCAATCGTTTTGATATTCCCATGTTGAATGAAGAATTCTTAAGAGCAGGAATTGCTGTGGACATTGAAACTAGGAAATTATTAGATGTACAGAAAGTGTACCATATGATGGAACAAAGAACGCTGTCTGCTGCTTATAAATTTTATTGCAATAAAAATTTAGAAGATGCACATAGTGCAGAAGTTGATGCTTCAGCCACCTGGGAGATATTGGAGGCCCAATTGGAAAAATACCCTCAAATAGGCAGTACTGTGGAGGCGGTGGTTAAATTTACAGGCGAAGACCATATTGTAGACTTTGCTCGACGATTTATATTTGAAAATGGGGTAGAAGTATTCAATTTTGGCAAACACAAAGGAAAACCTGTTACTCAAGTACTTAAGGAGGAACCCCAATACTATGATTGGATGATGAAGGGTGATTTTGCCCTTCATACCAAGCAGAAGTTAACCGAAATCTTGAATAGAACCATCCTGAATAAGTAGGCGTAGAAAAATAGTTTAAAAAACCTTAATTTTACGAGCATATCCCCCTACAGCGTGAAAAAAATTATTTTAATACCAACCTACAATGAAAAGGAAAACATTTCTTTAATTGTACATGCTGTTCTAGGTTTAGCCGCTGAATATCATATTTTAATCATTGATGACAATTCCCCTGATGGGACAGCGGAAATTGTGAAGGGATTACAAGCAAAATTTTTAAATCGTCTGTTTATAGAATCTAGGGCTGGAAAATTAGGTTTAGGCACTGCCTACATCCATGGATTCAAATGGGCATTGACCAATGACTATGATTATATATTTGAAATGGATGCCGATTTTTCTCACAATCCCACCGATTTAGATCGTTTATTGGAAGCCTGTGAAAATGGAGCTGATGTGGCTGTGGGAAGTAGATATGTGAAAGGTGGAGAAACAGAGAACTGGCCTTGGGATAGAAAATTATATTCTTGGGGTGGATCTTTCTACACACGTTTGATTACTTGCATGCCCATCAAAGATCCTACGGCTGGATTTGTTTGTTTCAAAAGCAAAGTACTTAGAGAAATCAATTTAGATACGATTAAATTTATTGGCTACGCCTTTCAAATTGAAATGAAATTTGCAGCCTGGAAATTAGGATTCAAGATCAAAGAAGTGCCTATCACTTTTATAGATAGGAAAATTGGGGTCAGCAAAATGTCCAAAGGAATTATCAAAGAAGCCATATTAGGCGTGTTGAACATGCAATGGCAGTCTGCCACAGGACGTTTTGTTAAAACCATAAAACGCATTCGTGTCAACTTTTAGAAAAGCCCTCGTACAATTGCATGTATTTGTTTTATTGGCAGGGCTTACTGGCCCTTTGGGTTATTTAATTCAATTGAATGGTTTAGTATTGGTTTTTTATAGAATGCTCATTACTTCTGTGATTTTATGGGCCATCTATTTGATCAGAAAAAACAAAGCTACCTATCCCACTAAAACCAAAATTCAATTGTTAGGCGTTGGTGCCATCATCGCCTTACATTGGGTTTGTTTTTACGGTAGTATTAAATTAGCAAATATATCTATTGCACTGGTTTGTTTTTCAGGTACTAGTTTGTTTTCCTCCATTCTGGAACCATTGTCAAAAAAATACAAGGTTCAAATCAAAGACATTTTGATTGGTCTATTAAGTTTAATTGGCATTTTATTAATCTTTCATTTTGACAGTAAGTTTAGAGCCGGAATTGTAGTTGGATTATTCTCTGCTTTATTTGCAGCTATTTTTTCTATACTCAACAAACGCATTACAGATCATGTAGATGTTCATACCATTCAAACCTATGAAATGACTGGGGGTTTCTTATTCTTATCGCCATTTGTAATTATTCTAATGGCCATCAATCATTTCAATCCAGTGATGATTAAGCCCACTACATCAGATTGGGGCTGGTTGTTTCTATTGGCCGTTGGCTGTACTGTAATTTCCAATTACCTCATGCTTTCTGCACTTAAGCAGATCAGTGCTTTTACCTTAAATGTCAGTTTGAATTTAGAACCTGTCTACGGAATCATACTTGCCTTTGTCCTATTCAAAGAACAAAAACAATTGGGTTCAAGTTTTTACATCGGCTTTGCTTTAATCGCCTTATCCGTGCTTGTACAAATGATTCGAATTGTAAAACAACACCAACTAAAACCTATGAGTGAGCATCTTTAATAAGGCTCATCGACTTGATTAGAACTCATAAATAAAGCCAATAGTAGGTGTGATTAAAATATTATTGTTATCGGTTAAAGTTGGAATCGCATTGGAGCCATCTTTTTTTAAAGCCAAGCCATCTGTAGTTTTAAATGTTGTATTCTCATTGTAAGAGAAAATATAATAAGGAGGCGCTACCGATTTTGCACCATACCAATTGGTCACATCTATATAAAAATCAAGGGTAGACTTTTTAAAATTGTATTTTTTATCTAATCTCAAATCACTGGAATGAAAATTTTTGGTTCTTAAGCTATTCAATCTTGCATAGTCCAATACCCCCAAACCTAGGGTGGCAAAATTAAGTTTACTTGCAATCATATCATAAGGGGTATAAGGGGTACCTCCTTGATACCTAAACTTAATGCCTAATTCCCAATTCTTATTAAACTTATAGCCACCAGTTAAACTCAATAAGTGAATGTTTTCCCATGAACTTGGGATATAAGTACCCGCTAGATTGCTATAATAACTTCTAAAGAAACTATAACTCATAATGCCATAGAATCGCTTGGTTAATTTTTGTTGAGCAAAGAGTTCATAACCATACGATTTACCCAATCCATTGGTACTAATGTCTTCATTGCCTAAAATATTAAAATCTGCACCTAGGTTGGACAAACTAATACCCTTTTGAACACTCATGGGCACATTGTGGTATTGTTTGTAAAATATTTCTGCAGTAAATCGAGTGGCTTCTGATGCTAGGTATTCAATCCCTGTCACATAATGTGTACTTTGAATGTAATCTGCATCTTTGTTTACATAATTGCCATTATTGTCTTTAAAACCTAAGGCAGTATTGGGTGCCATTTTAAAATAATTACCCACAGATGCATTCCAAGTGAATGCGTCATTGATCACCCAGCTTAAACCGAGTCTTGGAGAGAGTTGATTCATAAATCGATGGCCTTTGGTCGTAAATCCGTTCCCATCGGTTCGAATGCCTGCGCTGATTCCTAAACGGTTGTCAAAAGCTCTTTTTCCTAATTGAAAAAAAGCACCATATTTATTGTAATTAAAGGCAGTCGAATATTGAATATTGATGGGCTGTGCTAAGTTATTGGAACCAGACAGTGGAATAAAACTATATTTTAACAATTGATTGGTACTATTGTCATAGCCCACATTTTTTACATCAAATCCAGTCGTCCATTTTAAACCTAAAAAGTTTTTAGTAATATCCCATTTAAGGCTGTTTTCAATATCATTAGAAGTATAATCAAAAGTTTTTTCTCCTTTGATGGGTTGTAAATTATCTTGGTATTTTTCATTTAAATTATTTAAATGATTCCTACTTATCGATAAATTCCAATATCCATTTCCAATTAATTTTTTCAAGGAAGCACCTACCGTATAACTCCATTGATTGATGGAGGGGCTAATATTTAAGGCATATAATTTTTGTGGAGTGGCATTTTTTGGGGCTGCAAAAGAAAATTCATCAATGGCACCAATACCCAAAAAAGTCAATGTGGTTTTTGCATCAATGGTATGGGTTATTTTATACTGAAAATCCCAAAAGTTTGGACGGATAGGTAAGTCCAATGCCTGAAAAAGAAATTGCAAGTAACTTCTTCTCGCAGAAATTAAAAAAGTGGTTTTACCAGACTTGGACAAAGGCCCTTCAAAAGTGCTGGCAAATTCAGTCGCACCCAACCTGGTATTTCCTTGTATTTTTTTACTATTGCCTCTTTTCTGTTTGAATTCAAATACCGAAGAAAGCGCATTGTCAAATTTTGCATCAAAGGCAGAGGTAGAAAGTTTAACCTCGTCAATAAAAGATACATTCAAAATTCCTTGAGGGCCACCAGCACTGCCTTGCGTACTAAAGTGGTTGATCACAGGAATTTCTATACCATCTAAATAAAATACATTTTCATTGGGTGAACCACCTCTTACGATGATGTCATTTCTAAAACCAGCCCCTGTACTTGCTGAACCAGTGACTCCTGGTAAAGATTGTACCACTTTTGAAATATCAAAATTACCTCCTGGATTGGATTTTATTTCCTCTGCAGTCAAACGTTGCACACTCAAAGGAGTTTCAAGGGTGGCTGCCCTCACTGTTTTTTTATTTCCACCTACTTGTACTTCTTTTAATAAGATAGCGCTGGCTGTTAATTCGACCGTGGTACTGTTTTCATTTCCAGTACTCACAATAATATTATATAAGGTCAAAGGTAAACTTCCAAGGGATGTAAATTTTAATTGGTATTGACCTGTGGGAATGGATCTAAACTGGAAATTACCAGCGCTATCCGTGGCAGTAGAATAGGGGCTATTGACCAATTGTACAGTGACACCGGCAATAGGTTTTTGGGTATTTTTATCAATGACCCAACCAGATAAGTTTCCTTTTGTTTGTCCAAAGCTATAATTAAAAAAAATTAATAAGCTTATTGTGCATATCCATCTCATAGACCAACAGATTTTTATTTAAAACAAATAATTAAATTAAAAGTTTATAAAAACGAATAATGGAGGATTTATTTGCTTTTGAAAACAGCTTTTATAAATATTGGAACCATTGTCTATTTGGATCCCAGGCTTCAAAAGCCTTGGCTACGGCTGCTAAAAATTTAGAGCCCATGGCTCCATCTACAATGCGATGATCATAACTCATGGACAAGAACATCATGTGTCTTACTAATATAGCATCACCTGAAGGAGTTTCTACTACTACCGCACGTTTTTTTATGGCACCTACGGCTAAAATAGCTACCTGTGGTTGATTGATGATGGGTGTACCCATAATACTTCCAAAAGAGCCCACATTGGTCACTGTAAAAGTACCACCTTGCGTATCCTGTGGTTTTAATTGATTGTTTCTTGCAGCTAGCGCTAAATTATTCACCGCCTTACTAATCCCCACGATACTTAATTGATTGGCTCCCTTAATCACTGGTACAATTAAATTTCCAGAAGGTAGTGCAGTGGCCATTCCAATATTAATGTCTTTTCTTAAAATAATTTGATCGCCCTGTAAACTACTATTGACCATTGGGTATTGCTCAAGAACTGCAGCGATACATTCTAAAAACATAGGGGTGAAAGTGAGTTTAATACCTTCTCTTTTTTCAAAAAGTTGTTTGACTTTATCTCTCCAAACCACCATATGGGTAACATCCGCTTCCACAAAGGAAGTGACATGCGGGCTGGTCTGAACGCTATCCACCATGTGTTTGGCAATCAACTTACGCATCCTATCCATCTCGATGATTTCTGTGAGCCCTTCCACCACCACATCAGCCGGGTTGGCTAATTTTGCATTCAATGATCCAACAAAATGTACTTCCTCTTCTTTGTAAATGGAACTAGGTTTAGTTAAAATAGTTTTAGAATCAATATTAATTTGATTTTCAGTAGTTTGACTATCATTACCTATAATTTTTTTATTGGCTATATAGGCAATGATGTCTTTTTTAGTCACCCTATCTTGAGCACCAGTCCCATGAATGGTTTGAAGTTCTTGCATACTCACTCCTTCATTCTGCGCAATATTCATCACCAAGGGAGAGTAAAATTTCACCTCACCTTCCACTGTCTCTTTATTTAATGCATTGTTGATGGAAACTTGGTGCTGTTCCGGAATATAAGGAATAGGTGCAGGCGGTATTTCCTCGATGGGGGCATCTAAATTAATGGCTGTTGTTTCTTGTACTGCTTTATTTGATTCAATCTTAGCAATAATAGTACCAATGGGCACCACGCTATTGACTTCGAATAAAATTTCTACAATCGTCCCTTGAGCGGTAGAAGGTATTTCACTGTCTACCTTATCTGTCGCAATATCCAATAATGTTTCGTCTAGTTGTATGGTATCACCTACTTTTTTGTGCCATTTTAAAATGGTCGCTTCCATGATACTTTCACCCAACTTAGGCAAAACCAAATCGACAATGGGCATAAGGGTTAATTTTAGCAAAAATAAGACTAAATCTTATTGATTATTAGTAACCTAAGCAAATTTATAGCCTGCGTAGCAGTAACTTCTATATTTCTAGCTCTATCAAACCTTAAATAGAAGACTTTAGACACTACTTTTTCCTTATTGGCAACACCTATCCAAACCATGCCCAAGGGCTTTTCGTTAGTTTGACCAGATGGGCCCATGATACCGCTTACGGAGATGGCATAATCTGTGCCCATTTTTGTCCTTACTGCAAGGGCCATTTGTTCCACTGCTTCTTTAGATACTGCACCCACGGTTTGTAAAATATTGGTACTTACGTCCAAAAATTCCGTCTTGATTCGATTGTCATAACTGATGACTCCACCTGTATAAAACTGAGAGGAACCAGCATGTTTTGACAATAAATGTCCAATAAAACCACCTGTACAACTTTCAGCCGTAGCTACTGTATGATTTTTAGCTTTTAGCAGGTTGCCAACTACTACTTCCATGGGATCATCTTGATCTGTCACCAGGTATTCTGCCACTGCAATTTTTAAAGATTCAAATTGACTGTCCAAGCTATTGTTCATAGCGTTTTCATCTTTATCAGACGTGGTCAATCTTAAACGTACCATTCCAAATTTGGGCAAATAGGCCAGCTTGATATTTGCTGGTAAAGCCTGTTCAAAAGGGGCAATCAATTCTGCTAAAAAAGACTCTCCAATACCTGCGGTCAATAAAGTACGGTGTCCTATAAAATTTGAGCCAAAGTTTTTTTGAATAATTGGTAATACCAGTGTTTCTGTCAACCATTTCATTTCATGTGGCACCCCAGGTAAGGCAAAGAAAAACACTCCATTTTTTTTAAACAACATTCCTGGTGCTGTGCCATTTTCATTGAACAAAACTTCACAAACATCAGGTACTTCAGCTTGTTTGCGGTTTCGATCAATCATAGGGCGTTTATGAATGGTCTCGAAGATATAGGTAATATGGGCTAGGCTTGGTGCATGCACGACCATCTTTCCGCCAAAATAACTGTTTAGTAGAGGTTTGGTTATATCATCTGCTGTTGGACCTAAACCACCTGTAATGATAACAATATTATTTTTTAAAGCAGCAGCATCTAATGCATCTGCAATGGCGACTGCATCATCTCCCACAGCCATTCTATTGATTACAGAAACTCCAATTTTATTTAATGCTTGTGCAATAAATGCACTATTGGTATCAATGACCTGTCCGATTAATAGTTCATCCCCAATAGTTATGATGCTGGCATTGATTGGCTCCATGAATTCTTCTTAT
>Ga0304728_1000877_pt1 | contig 23466 bp, 28 predicted proteins | sample C_130625_MF_Meta_FD_190476 | JGI IMG/M metagenome (GOLD analysis project Ga0304728, IMG submission 190476) | Freshwater microbial communities from Lake Croche, Canada to study carbon cycling - C_130625_MF_MetaG (v2) (version 2) | ecosystem: Environmental > Aquatic > Freshwater > Lake | place... | reverse complement strand
AAATAAATCTGGTTTTAATTTTTACCATTTTGCCTCAAAATGGCGACCCATTTTGCCACACTTTTTTTCGTCTCTTCTCACCGTATGACAGGCATGATAATTGTTGTGAATCAAGCCGTCCTTGGTGACATTTAGCGGAATCATGTCAAATATCTTGGGATACAAGAAGCAGTTGCCGCCGTTTGCATTTTCCGGGTCTCTCATGAAATATTTACATTTTTTGCAACTGTTGGGCACAAAACCACCATTGAAAGTCAGAGAAGGAAACTTGGGTGGTACGAAAATGGACCGACGGTCATCATTTTCCTTCTGAAAAACACGCGAATTGAACTCGTCGTGTCGGCCCGTTTTGATTTGGGAAAGCTCAATCGTTGTTAGATATAGCCCTTGCGTTGCAATCGAAGAATGCAGGCTAAAGAATCTCCGCGAGGCACGGCAGCCCCGGGGACCAGGCACACTGATCGCCTTGCACATAACAAACACTGTCGCAAACATGGTGAGCATAGATGAAATTCCGGTCATTTTGTGATATTGATTTGTTTTTACCAAAACCAAATCAATTTTTTACTCCTTGAGTATGTCCTCGAGGATTTTACTGCGAAGAACATTGTTCTCTGGAGTAGAACCTGCACCATTCCAAGTGACTTGGTCGGAATGAATACGATAGTACATCAACACTTCCGGGATATGATGAATCGTTCCAAACTTTTTCAATATACGCAACCACAGGTCGTAATCCTCGAAACACGAGCGCGTCAGCGAAACATTGTAGTTGCCCGCCTCTAAAATGGCGGATTTTCTGAAACACACCGACGGGTGGTTGACGAACCAGGTCGGTTTGGTCCTGCGAAATTGAACCCAGGTCATCGTTTGGTGGTTGGTGCGCTGCAACAATTGCAAATCCTTGTGGTCATTGGGATCTCTCTTGAACATTTGGACATCTGTACCGCATATCACACAGTTCGGATTCTTTTTCATGAATTCCAACTGCTTTTCAATACGATCGGGAAACATGATATCATCCGAGTCCATACGCACAATGATCTCGTGTGAACACATTGCGACACCTTCCGCCAAACACGCCGCCAAACCACGATTCTCTGGCGATTTGTAATAAATACCCTTGGTAAATCGAGTGGATTTCTGGAATTTCTCCAGTTCCTTTTCTAAAAGTTGGGAAGACAAATCGGTGGAACCGTCGTTTATCCACACCAATTCGATGCCAAAATGACCGGTCTGAGCTTTGATCGAATCCAAGCATTCGACGACATACATGTGCTTCGTATTATAACTGGCAACGAGCACGGAAATCCAGACATTCGGCTCAGTAAACTGTGTGGGCAAGACAATCTGGTTCATAATTTCATAATTTTGTTTGGTCGACCCCCATTCCTGGAACGCGTATATTTTCTTGTGTCCGCGGTACTCAATACCGGTAAAATGCAGCGGCAAAAACATGTAGCTGGGATAAACACTGAAATCCGAATATTTGCCCGTTTCCAAGAGTCGGGTCAACAGGCCGGGGCCCACCGTATACCACGCTCGCTTTCCGCAGGTCTCCGGGCAACTGTCGTTCACCAACATCCAGTCTACCGCGGCACGACACAGAGGATGTTTCGGGATATATCCCATGGTCCCCGTTGCCACCAAACCTTGGCGACACTCTTCGTTTTCAAATCCAGCAAAAGCCGTGCGGTTCAAAAAAGTCTCGTCAAAGGGCTCGACGCAGATGGAGTCCGCGTCCAAAAAAATGCCCCCGTATTGGTAGAGAATTTCCCAGCGAATAATATCGGCCTTGCCGTTGATTTCCGACATGCGATTGATGGCGTCCGTACACTCCAATTTCAATCCCCGACGAGCAATTTCCGCTTCTGTCCAACGAATATACTCGAAATCTGGATGTTTATCACGCCAAGTGTCCATGAATTTAGTGGGCATGGGCTTGGGTCCGATCCACAGTTGGTGAATGATTTTCGGAATGGGCATCAATTCTTCTATAATGAAATTAAACCTTCGAAATATTTATACCCTTTTATTGAAAAATAAAAATAACATATAGCACAGTAAAAAATGGGGGATAGTATCCACCATTTATCCACCATTTATGTTGTTTTTGTATTTTCTGTTTTTGCTATCCTAATCTTGGGGTGCTTTCTCCACTGTTTTACACTGATGAACATTTGAATCCGGACGCCCATCAAAGATGGGCGCCTGATACAATTGATATATCGGTAACGTTGCCCTTGAACACTAACCGAACTTCGTTCGGTTTATAATGTTCAAGGGTGTAGAATGAGAGATGATATTTTACCTGAGGGTTAGATGATATTACCCGTGCACTGATACACATAGCGTTTATTTTCGTAATCGGTATGCACATGGAGTTTGTCCAGTTCGGTCCAGTTGCCGTCCCCCCAAACTTCGTCGTATTCCTGTCGCTCGTTCAACACATAGCAGGTACAGATTCTACGCAAGCCGAGGTAAATCGTGTAGTAGGATTTACCGGAATCATCGACCCCTTCGTACCAGCCAATCTCCTCTGGGAAAACCTGGCATATATAGTACTCGGAAAAATCGGTTTTACAGTACACGCCCCAGTTCAGCATCAAGTAATCCATCACAGCACGAAGATTCACATTTTCGATATTCAGATACCAGCGAATCCAGGCTCGTGACCAGAGCTCTCGGCGCACATTATTGCAGAAGTGAGCACGATGCTGCTTCTCGGTGGTATCGTCGTATTCGAAGATGTTCCTCAACAGGTCAATGTTGAGACCGTACAGGCGGCTTTGTTCGATGGAAGTGTTCATGATTTCGCACATTTTAGTTTACAATGTTCAATAAATTTTGTAAAATCAATCAATTTTCCTGTATTTCTTCGGCTTCTTGTAAATTATCTGATTCATCTCCCTCCTTTTTCGAATCTGCGATTTCTAAGCGCGGTTCGGTCCCGCCTAGCTTCGCAAAGGCGGGGACGGATTGATAAGAATGTGTGGATGAAGATTGCATTCGATGCGCCATGTTTCTATGAAGAGTACCGAATTCCATGATGATACCATTTTTTATCACTGCCAATTCGTGTTGAATGTTTTGTGTCAATTCAAACAATATATCCAATTTATGATGAAATCCGGTCAAATCGTTTTTTGTGATCGACGCATTCGGATCAAACATGAGCGGAATCTCTTCAACATCGACATCGACATCGCTGGCGATGGAGGGAGCATGACCTCCGGATAAATCCAATTTTGTGGTAAATTCGACCTGTTTGGCTCTTTTGGGCCCTTTTGGTGGCACCGGTCCACCCATGTTTTGGATATCCAATTCACGCTGTCGCAACTGCTGCTGTAGGAGCTCTTCCATGTTCTCAATTGCCTGATCGTTCACCACCTCCTTGAAATTCGGTTCGGGCGGCACCTCTCTTTTCAACATGTTATCGTATTCTCGTTGTCGATTCGCGACCTCCATTGTGTATCCTTCCTGACGAATTCCTTTTACTTCCGAAACCGGCGGGGTGCGTAGCGAGGGGCGCATAGCATTAAGCGACTGGTTGCGAAAGCCGCCGTTTTCGTTGATCGTATAATTGATGTTGTTTTGGTTCATTTTAGTGTTTTGTTTTAGTATACGAGAATTCAAAAACTGTACCATATTGTGAATAGTCTGTTTATTTAACTCTTTCAAATCCGTACTAGACAGGGGTCGATGACGGTTGTTTTCATAGGCGGTTTTCACCATATTTTTGAACACGGCCTCTCTCTCACCCTGCGGGATCGCCTGAATATTGGGTATTTTTTGTATAGTATTCCACAACAACTGTTGGTTCTCTGGTTGCACATACGAGCTCATGGTAATTTATTAAAATTACAATGAACATCTTTATGTCTTTTTAGTGGGGAAAATTTTATCTAATTTCGCGCGATTTTTCTGGGAATCGTTGTAACCTTGTTCGTACAATTTCAAAAAGTCGTACTTTTCCTTACACAATAGTGTCGTATAATCATCTATGTGAAATCCTTTCGATTTGGCGGGTTCCCACATGTCGGGTTTGATGATGAGGTCGGGGGTAATCAAATCGTAGTAGGGATAACGGCTGAACCCACCATCAAAAGTATAATATTTGCGATAGGTATTAATGAGCCCACCTGTAATCAAAGGTACATGAGAACTGGCAATACAACAGTCCAGAGCATCTTCTAAGCTAATGAAATTATGGAAAATACTGGTTCTCACAAAATAGGCAGAATTATCCTTGTGGTTGTGTAATTTCAGAGGTATGTACCACCCGTTCAGGTGAAGGGTAGTTACACCAATGTAAATCTTATCCAAATCAAAGTCGGAATCGTTGAAATTCTGGAGAACCCGGGTTTTAATATCGATCTCGAAATCGTTTATTTTTTCTTCTTTGGTGATTTTAGTTTTGCTGCCTAATACCCTGTCAAGAAATGTGCGAACATTTCCTTTGAAAGCCAAAATAAGCGCGTTCCACGAACCTGCCGATGCTCCAGAAAAAATATACTCCGAAATGTCGTAGTTGTCCTTGATGAAGGCGACAATGCCGGTCAAATAAAATCCCTTGAATCCGCCCGGTGATATACATATCATTTTTTTGGGTATTTGGTGACCATCATACATCATTTCGCTGTGCTTTTCGCTGTGCTTTTCGCTCTGCTTTTTGTGTTGTTTATGATACGATCTGACCAAAAATGGATTTTTATGTATAATCAACGAATTTGCAACTCCAACAACACTGGATTCGGTTACCACCTTTTTAATAAAATTTACCTTGTATAATAACATGGACATTTGTATAAATATATTGAAATATCTATTCATCGGTTTTATATATTATAAAAGCAAAAGTTTTATACTATTTGTGCATTTTGCGAGTTTTCCTACCGCCTTTTCTTCTTCGCAAAGTCATCGGTTGCGCCGCGGCGATGGACGGTTTTGGCTTGTTTCTGGCCGCATTGGAAATTGGCACAGCTATCGGTTTTTTAACAGGGGCCACTGGTTTTGAAACCGTGGGCTTTATCGGTGGAGTAGATGTGGCTTTGGGTCCGCGGTCCGCGGTCGCGGCTTTGGCCTTATTCACCGAATTTTCTTTATGAAAATCGGTCGTTGACTGAGATTTCTTCTCTTTATTTGTTTTGACAATGTTACCTTTTGCGTCGCGAACTTCAACCGTTCCGTCGGGTTTTTTGGTGATGGTATTGCCTGTCTTTTTATCTTGAATGACGGTATTACCATCTTTATCTGTGGTTGGTTTGTTGGGTACCGGTACCGCGGGTGCGGTGTCCAAACACTTTCCGGTTTTGGGATCCTTATTTTTGCAAGGTTTTGCGGGCACGGCGGTGTCGCCGTCGACAATTGGTTTGGCGCATTTGCCATCTGGGCCGATATTTTTTTTGTGACAGAGGACACCATTATTATCATGAACCGTATTGCAACGACCGGTTTTGGGGTCAATATTTTTAACCTTACATTTGTTTCCAGAAGCGTCTGTCGCCATTTCTTCGAGATCTCGGCACCTGTGGGTTTTTGCATCGTAGTCGCTTCGTTTGCACCGGTTCCCCGAACCATCCGTGACTTCATCGAGATTACCCATATTATTGGGCGACATGTCGTTACATGTGTTTGTTTGTGCATTGTAATTTGCAACACTGCATGTGTTTCCGAAACGATCGGTGCGATCGATGACTTGACCGACACCGGTATTGGGTGGATAATTCGTATTGCTATCGGGGATACTACTACTACTCGGTACACTTTGTGAAAAATTTGTGTCCGGTGCCGCGGGTTCTGAAGAAGGTTTTGCGTAGGACGACAGGTTCCCAATAAAACTGGGCATGGTAGAAGGCGCTTGTGTTAGTCTAGGTCCCGTTGGGCCACCAGCCGGTCCCGGTCCCGGACCCACCGCTGCAGGCGCAGGCACATTGTTTTTATTGGCCTCGACCGTTGGTTGAAAATCTGGACGAATAAACATGGCCCGGTCACCCATCGGTTGCATATCCAATTTGGGAAACACCTCGCTGTTTCCCACCAAAATTTCTTTAATACGCGCTTCTCGCGGCAAAAATTTGAAGGTTTCGTAGGATTTTTTGATGGAAGCTAAATATTCTTCCACATCCAACACACTAGAATCGATGTAATGTTTAAATCCATCAATCGCACCCGACGAATTTGCATCAAAAATAATGCTTTTGTACAATATTTTACTTGGGTCCAACAGTGACGGGTAGGCAACCACATAGATTTTTTCGTAGCCAATACCGGTGCCGCCCAACTGTTTTTTCGCCTTTTTGGGTAGTTTTTTCTCGTCAATAATGAGAACCACCTGTTTGGTTCGTTCCAACACATATTTCCAAAAATTCATGTCGGAGGCAAAAACAACCGCATGTTCATCATAGTTCGTTCCGTATTTACGGTTATTTATAGATTTTTTATGGTGTTTCGTTTTGGGCATGTACCTATTTACATAATCGGGATATTATTTTTATGAATTAAAATACTCGCCGCGCAATTTTTCTACATATTTGTCGGTAATGCGAACCTTTTTAAAGAAAAAAATCTTGTCCTTGTACGATTTGAATCTGTAATGTCTGGGCTCGTCCACCTCATCCGTCAACATGGTAATGATGAAAAAAAGTGAATACATGCCACATTCGGTGTTGCTATATTGGTGCTCAAAGGGGGCATTCTGAAAAAATTTGAAACGAATCGGTTTGGACAGTTCAAGCCCTTGCGACTGAATGGTTTTCACTAATTTCATTATTTCGGAGGGTATTTTTGCTCCCGCACTATCAAAATAAAATATGAATTTGTCCTTGACATCAACAAACATCGATACCCAGTGTGTTCCTGGTCCGGTGTGTTTGTCTAAATTAAATACTACCGCAATTTTGTCCTTCTTTCTTTTCATGAGTTCTCCCAAAGAGAACTTGCAAAGTTCGGTCGATACACACACATCGTCATTCGAGGGGGCCGCAAAATCAATGAAACTTGGACCGATGAATTCAAAATGTGGGTAGCGATCCTCGTATTGACTCAACACATTAAAAATATCTATGTTGGACAACCATTCGTTCGGATTGTGGTTCCATTCTTTAGGGTGTTGAGGTGCAAAAAGATATTCTTTGATTTGGCGGCGAATTTTTTCGTTTTTGATGGTCTGCAGCCAACAGTCTTCTTTGGTGCATTTGAGACGATCGCGCAATTCTTTCCAAATGGCTTTGGGATCGTTGGTTTTGATGGGGTCAGATTTGTGGGAATGATTGTAAGCCTTTTTAAGATCTCTCAGCACATCGGTAGTATAACAGGAATTGCCTGCCACTGTTTTCCCGGTAACTACCGGACTACACTTCATCGGAGTTTCCTTAGAGGGATCTTTGCCACCCACTTTTTCTTTTTTCAAAAAGGATTCGAGAACCAAGGGGTCGGAGAATTTCACGGTTTTACGGTGTTTTTGGCCACGGTCTTTTAAAGTTTTGCGATTATGTTTTTCATCCAATTTTTTTTTATTCAAAATAAAGGAATCGATTGGTTCCATATATTATTAGATAACATTTTATCATTTGCTAGTTTTATGGTGGAAAGGCGTCCGATGATGTAGACGCTGGGTTGGGGATACCCCAGGCCCCCAAAGTGGACCCGTTGCTATAGCATGTGTAGGTGTAATTCTGCCGCCGAAAGTTTTGGAAATTTTTTCTAAAGAATCAGCCGATATTTCCTGATCCATGCGGCTTTCATCAAAGAGAACATCTTTGTCTTCTTCATCTTCGTGATAATAATGTTTAGCCGGTTTCTCTTCGTAATCCGCATTTTCCAAGTATTTGATGCAGGTTCTCGCGAATCCTTGAAAGGCTTCGTTCAGTTCGTTGTTGAATTCCTTTTTAGGATCTTCTAAAAAATCTTCGAAGAGTTCGACAATACCGCCACGATATTTCTTGATTTTTTCGAAAAAGCGCTTTTCCTCCTCTAATTTTTGGGGGTTGGTGACCGACAGATAACGACTGTACTGATTTTTATTCAAGAGAAGTTCAAAGGTTATTTTATCGAGATCACTCATTTTATCGGTTTGGTTCTCCATTTTATATTACTAGCCCTCGATTTTATTTTATATACCTGAACATTTTATTTTATAACATATGTATATAGCATAAACAAATCATGTCAATTAAACCTTCTTCATTGGGCGGTGGCCCCTACAATGGCTGGTCTCCCAAACAAACTGTTCTCAATTATAAATCCAGCGAAAACATCATGGCAAGAAAAATTGTCGTGAAATCCTGGAATACTCAATATGCGACGGGTGTGTTCAACGGCAAAAACCGTATTGTTACTCCTTTTCGTGCCGTCAACAATTTAGGTGATTTTTTGAACCGCCAAAATTACGCCTGTGGTGGCCCCAACCCTGTGACGCCGGATCGTTACAAGCGCAATAACAACATTGGTGCTGTTCCTAAGGCTTGCGATAACAGTGGCGTACCTGCTTCTACCTGCAACCCGAAATTTGTGCCTGATTCCTCGGACTATGTTAGATTTAAGAAATTGCGTGCGACCAATTATAGTTATAACGACCAAAAATTCGGCGGCGACAAGAACAATGCCTCGCAACACGCACAATTCGCTATACATCGCTAATAATTATAATGATATTTTTTCATACTATAAGTATATAGTATGTTTAACAGTTATTTAGTTGAATTTTTTGGTACATGTTTCTTAGTATTCATCATTTTAGCTACCGGAAATCCTGTTGCCATCGCCTGTGCATATGCGCTCGCGGTCATCATGATCAAGGACATTAGTGGTGGTCACATTAACCCCGTGGTAAGTATTGTGATGGCTTCACTGGGCAACATTGAAATCAGTGAATTGGTGCCTTACATCTTGGCGCAGGTATTTGGAGGGTTGGTTGCACTGGAACTCTACAAACGCATTCAGTTTTAATTAGATATATTGTATTTTTTGTAATTGTATTCACAAAAAATATTTACGCCTTGACATCATCGGCCTTATCTGTCTCGGCGGGTTTCTCCACCGTCTCGGCTACCGGTATTTTATCCACTTGAGGCTCATACTTTGTAACACGGGAAAAGCACGGGAACCATTTACCAAAACTAAATTTATCACCGCACTTGCAGTCATTGTCGCATTTGCAGTCATCACCACATTTGCAGTCATCGCCACACTTGCAGTCATCGCCACACTTGCAGTCATCGCCACACTTGCAGTCATCGCCACACTTGCAGTCGTCACCACATTTGCACTTCTTATTCGACTCACAACCGGTTGATTTGCAATCGTCCATAGGGCACGGGCAACAGGTTACAACTAAAGAAACCTTGATTTCGGATTCCTTCTTCTCAAAATTGAAGCTGGGCTGCGGGGACGCAACCGGTTCGGTCGTAGTTTCGGCCGCATCTGATTTTTTAAACTTGGCATCAAGCAAAATCGCGTTATCATCTACCATATTGAATGACATCTGATTATATATATAAAATAATATTTTTTATATCCTTTTATATCTCTAAAAATTGATAGTTTACTCGATGATTTTCATAAACATCACAAAATACTAAATATGACGGTGTACACCCAACTCCCCCAAGTGTTGAAAAACCTCATTTTGGAATTTGACGGGAAAATCAAATATCGAAGAGGTAAATACATCAACCAGCTCAAGGTCGATGACCCAATCTATCAATGTCTACTACAGATTCCAAAAAGGGTCATCCACACTGTGGATGATGCTCAGAATTGGTGCGTTTCTTTAAAGATTAATCAATTTAAATCGTTCGTTTTGTCCGCTTGCACCGAAGAAAAAATTACCTACCAATTGTTGACCGTGTTTTATGTAAGCCGACTCACCGGTGCTAGCTTTTTGAACAATGAAATCACCGTGGTAGCTTAATCATTTCTTTGCATCAATTTATACAAAATAAACAGACCAAGTACCGTAATCGACCCTAAATAAAATTGTGTGATAAAATCATCGTTGGCTACTAACTCTTTTTTCCTGCGAATGGTATCATCGTCCACTACCTCGTAAACAACACCATTGTAAAGACCACTGTTGTAAATGTATTCGGGTTGATAATAATTGGGGACATAAAGAGGATACCAGTTTTGATATCCGTAACCTACGGTTGCTACGGTTGTTCCACCTAAATTACCGTGTCCACTACCTCCACCATGGTCACTACCTCCACCATGGTCACTACCATGACCATGACCATGACCATGACCATGACCATGGTGTCCATGACCAAATCCTTCTACCGAAGGATCTATTCTGGGGTTCGGGTTTTCCTTCTGTGAACAGGTGGCGCATCCACTGTTTCCACTGTAAGTTTTACAAAAATTCCCCGAAGCGTCACGCGGGAATATCGTACAATTCAGGCGATCATATTCTTCTTTAGACACATAATTCGTGATATTGTTACCGGGGGTTCCGTCTTTTTGAATTGTCACCTGTACACAATTATTGGCAGCAGGTCCCAACATTTTCAGATGTGTATTCGTATTTATATTTTGTAAAGCCCCGAATGAAGAGGACAACATCCCGGTATTGGTCGTGTCGAAACTCTTGTCCGAATTTTGATAATAGTTCATGGTATCCACAACATAGGTCTTATCCACCTGTTGTCCATTATAGTTACATTTACTGCCTGAAGGCGTAAAACTGCGCTGACCCAGCGGCTGATCATTGTTTGTAACCGTGGTGGCCGTATTTTTTCCACTGTACAGGGTATTATAATATTTATCCATTGCCTCGGCATCTATATTGACACCACTCGCATCAACAATAGATTGGATATTGATTTGATTGGGCGCTTTGATAAAATTTGAAGGGCCATAATTCAACAGTGTATTCACATCGCCCCACTGACTATCCGGTATTGCAGTAATATCGGTAATTTTCGATGTAGTATTTTTAAGTCCATCAGGATTATTTATTAATTGGGCAGAAATATTACTCATCTTAATATATATTAATATATATGTTAAAATTCCTGATTATTATTTTATTGGTATTATTATTTTTATTGTTCGTTTTCCATATACATCAAGCCAACAAAACATTGAATTTAGAAAAATTTGGAAACCAAGACAATTACCGTGATATACCGGTCATTTTGATTTGTTGGAATAATTTATCTTTCGTGAAAAATTTCGTTGAACAATTGAAAAAATATCCCAATCCCATCATATTGCTGGACAACAACAGCAATTATTCTCCGATGTTTGATTACTACAAACAGATTGAATCGGATAAAATAAAGGTGATTTTACTCAAACAAAATTACGGTCACGAAGTCTATAAAAAATTAAAAGCGGATTTGCCCGATATTTATTTTTTGAGTGATCCCGATTTGCAGTTGAATCCACGCATGCCCCAAAATTTTGCGGAAATTTTTGTTAAACTCTCCGAAAAATATGAATGTTACAAGGTAGGTGCGGCTCTGGATATTTCGGACGCCGATAAATTCATTCCCTGTGATAATTATACCGAAAATAAGAGCATTTTGGAATGGGAATCGCAATTTTGGGAGAAACCCGTGCCTGACCCAGAGTACGAGCTCTACGACGCCGATGTTGACACCACCTTTTGTTTGGTGAATACCAAATACGAGGAAAGTAACGCGGTGTTGCGCGTGGCTGGTAATTTCACCGTCAAACATTTACCTTGGTACACGGATTACATCAAAAAAAATACTCCGAAAGATGAATTGGAGCACTGGAAGAAACATAACAAATCTTCCTCTATTTTGTGGACCTGCTTGAAATTATAATCGACATATTTTTTTTATTATTTTTTCTAGTTTATGTATCTTTTCGTTCATGAATTCTATATGTATGTTCGTCACTATATCGTTGCATAGTTTCATGAAATCCATCATTTCGCATTTTCAAACATTCAATGCCGAGCATGAATCCATTATAAGCCACAGGCATGGTAATAAGAACTGGAATCTCAATATATCTTTTTTCATAACATAATTGCGGAAGACTCAGCCCGATCAGTAGCGGTGACGCCACTGGATGCCAACATAATTGATGTGCTTTCTGAAATAACCGTGCGAATGGGAACATTTTGATGCTATAAATAATCATAATATTTGTCATTTCAATTTTTTGATAAATATTGAGATGCCTCCGAACAATAAAACACAATAGTTGTTACGATCGGTCCAATTATCAGATAACCAAGTGCGATCAACACAATCCCCATTACAATATCTTCGTCGATAATAATTGTCATGATTTGAAATATGGGTTAAACTACATTTCAAATTTCAATTTTCATACTAATCATGTAAACGATACGACTTGTAAAACACGACCTCTTCAGGTTGAATCGTGCCCCCGAAATAGGCACCACGGTAATAGGGATCGCAGCCCGAGGGATTGATGTTAGATTTCACTTCACGATAGTCAAGATCGCGATATTTGGGCAAAATACAGTTGATGTTCCAGCCATTTTTGATAATAAGTTGACTCATCATGACCTCCTTATACAGGATCATATGGTTCATGTTGTTCTTTTCGACCAAATCGTCTTCGTCGTCAAAAAAACCGGTTTCGTTCAAATAATCAAACCCTTCGCGATTCAAAATGAAAAACATGCTCTGAATATGACTGTAAGGCGCGTCTTTATTATAAATTGATTTCATGTCTACCCAAAATTCACTGTCGAAAATGTTGATCGAAGTTCCGACCATTTTCACATCTTTGCCCGATTCAAAAAGAGGCAAGAATTGGTCCAACCACGGTTTATTTTCAGGGTAAGGTCCACGCACAGAAGAATTCAAACAGATATAATAATCGTAGGGACGGAGGATATAATTTTTAATAATGTGTTGCCATCCGGCAAAATCGAATCCCTTGTTCTCACGATAAACGATTCTCACATTGGACAAATCCGGAATATCCAGGGAGCATTTTCCGTTGACCACAATGTAATAATCAATATCAGGCTGGATACCACCCTTTTCTAAAAAATATTCTAGATTGTTTTTATATTCTTCGTTTTTCTCGTAATAGGCATAAATACACACATAACGATTGTCGCTACTGTTCAAATCATTTACATCGTCGATCCCGGAAAAATTTTCGGTAGATCGTTTTACACCAAAAAACAACTGATAAGCAAAATATATGATGCAAAAAATAAAAATAATATTAATAATATGGAAAAAAATGTTTTTCATTATATATTATTATCATATAAATTTTAAGAGTCGTTCTTTTTGTACACGCTCACAATATTTTGTGATACATTAGTCACAATGGTATCGATGGCAATTTCTTGGTACTGAATGATATTAATCATATACGAGAGATAGTTGGATTCCAAGATGGATTGTGCGGCACTGTCCGACAACTGCGACGGGTTGTAAATTCTATTATTGACTAAACTGTTGCTGTATTTCGCCTTTATTGCGTTGGAAGTATACGAATCACCTTGGCCGGATAACATCATCGCCGTCATGCTGTTCTGATCCTGTTGATCCGACGCGTCATAATAATCTTGCGCCATCGTGTTCATAGCGGCCGGATCAATATCCAATTTGGATTTGATGGGAGTAATTGTGGCGATACCCAACTGTGTGCCCAAATTTTCTACGAGAGAACCATCCAACAATCCTTCCAAATCGCTGCTGGGAACATAATTTGGCAATAATTTTTGTATTTCCTCATCCTGTAATTTCATGATGTTCAGTAGATTTTTAATATTGGTAATTTTGTCGAGATTTGCGTGCACAACAGTATCATTCACTTTATAAGACGGATCCACGATATTCAGTGCGACCTCGTGTTTCTGGATACCGGTAGAAGCTTCCATTAAAATGATGGAGCGATTCGAATCGGACAGGGGCGCCTGCTGTTTATTATTATCTAAATTGGTAAATGTGGCACCTTCTCGGCTTTTAAAAGATAATCGATATGAATACAACATGATAATTACGATTAATAATGCTATAATTATTTCGTACAACATGATTTGTAATTATTATTATAATATATATAAAGATTTTTCGTATTATTATACAGTAAAAATGGAATCACTCGTCCAAGTTAATAAAGAGCACATGTATTCCAACAGTGTTTATATGATTCTGAATAACAATTTCTACTCCAATGAACACAAGATGTACAAAAATTTCAAACCGGCAACCTGCGATAATTTTTCTCGTATTCGCAGTTACGGGTTTACCGGAAAAGACAATCCTCCGATAGATCACAAAAATATTGCACTCTTTTTTACCGGAACCATCTATAATTTTCAGGAAATCGTGGACCGGTGCATGCCAGACATTTTGCGGGATGCTCCTCCAAAGGAAGGGTGTGAAACGACATCCTGGCGGTACGGTAACATTAGCTTGGAATTTGAGGAAGATTATGAAGACGATTTTGAATCGGAAGAGGGTGATTCTAAACCTTCGGAAACTGTGGATATTTTTCAACACCCCTATGAATTGATCATTTATCTGTACATGAATTATGGTATGGACTACACTCTGCAAATTCTCGAGGGCGAATTTGCCTTTATCTTGATCGACGACAATTTGCAACAACCCGAAACATCGCTCTATGTGGCGCGCGATCGCCTAGGAATCCAACCTTTATATATTCTGTCTGAAAATCCCAAGCCAGTAAATCCGGCTATTCGACCTAAAACCATCCGAGAAATCGCTTCAGATGCGAATAGTGAAAACAAAATCTTCGGGTTTTCGACCGAATTGGCCATTTTATCCGACGATGTCGATAACTCAGATACCGATCTTTTTTCGATCATGGCTTTCCCGCCGGGAACCTATTCAAAATACACCATGTCCTTCAAGATCATGTCTTCGTGGCACCTCAATAAAGAATTTGTGAAATATTACAGCTACAGTAACACTCGGTTCATTCTTGAAAAATCCCGATTTTTGATCAAAACGCAATTGACTGAGGTGATCAAGGCCGTTCAGTCCAAGCTGTTGGCCGCCGTGGCGAAGAAATTGATAATGGCTAATTACAAAAAAACCCACAGAATTGCGTGTTTGCTCTCCGGTGGTGTGGACAGCAGCATCGTTGCTGCTCTAGCCAGCGAAATATTCAAAAAAACAAACCGGGATAATAAGGTTGCGCCGGGTCGCGATCTGCAGGAGGGTCCGAAGATTCGCAAGATTGAACCGCCTTTGGTGGTTGAAACCTTTAGTATTGGATTCGAAAATTCGGACGACATTCGATACGCTCGCAAGGTGGCTAATGCGATTGGTAGTGTACACCAGGAGGTCATCATTACCGAAAAAGAATACATGGATACAATTCCAATTGTTATTCAAATTTTGGAAACCTACGATACGGCTACAGTACGCGCCGGCGTGGCCCAATACCTTCTTTGTAAATATGTTCGCGACACCAGTCAATGCGAACATATTCTTACGGGTGACGGAGCGGACGAATTGATGGGGGGATACATGTATATGCACGCAGCACCCAACATGATTGAATTCGATTGCGAGACGCGGTCGTTGCTACAAAATTATCACCACAATTACGGTCGTCTTCGTAATATTTACAAATACTTTGGACTGACGAACCATGCTCCGTTTCTGGATCAATCGTTTGTCAACTATTATTTATCTCTCCCCCTGGAATTTCGGTATCCCTACTGGTACCGTAACTTTTTCACGAATTTCAGTGATGTGGTTTCGAACCCGAATATGAGCGAAAAATATCTCTTGCGGTTGGCCTATTCTAAAGAACATTATATAAATCGCGATTACAGTTCGATATTTCCCGAAGAAATCCTCTGGCGACCCAAGGAGGATTTTTTTGACGGCATTCGTAATTATGCCTATTCGGTTCGACTCATGATTTTTCGTCAATTGCAGGGATACACATCCGAGAGCGTAAAAAAAGGCGACAAACGAGATTCGATGCAAGAATCCGGTTCACTGGCTAGGAATCGAATGACCGAAGAACGACAGTATTATGAGGATGTTTTCGATTATTTTTATAATAGTGGATGTATGGCGAATCATTTTTGGCGGTTGAAATATGTGGAGCCAACTGCCGAACCAAGTGCGCATTCTCTAGATTTTTATTTTGATTATAGTCCAGAATACCAAGATCGTACGCTGTAATCCTTTTAGGGTGAAGACTGACTAAAAGGGACGACCGTAGCATTCGAACGCTCTCGTATTCTATATATGGTGATTTTCATTTTTTGGTATTTTTGATGAATATATTTTATAGGCTGTGGAAAGATCTCTGTGGCTTCCTTTCCAGAGTGCTTTTTGGGTTCTTCCAACTGTTTGACGATTTCGTCTTTAGCGGAATCCGTAAACTCGGTGTTTTCTTTTTGCATAGCACTATGTGATACTGATATTTATGATATTATTTTACTACATAAATCAATTTTCGAGGCTTTACGCATAATTGATGTAAACCGATATAATTATATTTTTGTAATATAATTATAAACCTCTCTATACTAAAGGATGACGATAAAAATACACGAACTTGAATTTATTACGGCATATAAAGTCGAACAAATCATCAACTATTACAATGAATATCGCCCCGTGGACACCGAACCCTTGGAACAGTGTGAAGGCGGCAATGGATTCATGATCGCCGTTAAAGGTGCGGAACCAGAATACATTCCCAAAAATCAATGTTATAAACAGTTGAAATGGCATAAAAATATTTTAGTTACTTATATCGATTACGCCGGATTTTCTACCGAAGAAGAAGCGCTTTTATACGAGGCGATGGTAACTGTTTTGGGCGACAAATATGTCAAGCGTTATGATAGTTTTAGTGGAGCACTCATGTCGAGTCCAAGCTTTTTGAAAATGATGGCGAATTCTGATATTATGAAAAATCCGGTAAAATAATACAACAGGCTTAAAAATCACACGACAGATTGAAAATGTTATCATCCTTGGTGGTATTGGTGAGAGCGTACTCGGAATTGGTACGCTCGAAGAAATTGACCTTGGTCTCAATACTGATCAATTCCATGAAATCAAAAGGGTTTTGAGAATTGTAAATCTTGTCATAACCCAATTGCAAGCACAAACGATCCGCGACAAACTCAATATAACGCGTCATGAGATCCGCATTCATGCCGATGAGGCGGCAGGGAAGGGCCTCCGTGATGAATTCCTTCTCAATCTCTGTGGCCTCCTTGACAATCTCGTAGATGCGTTTTTTGTTGAGTTTCTTGTTCAACTTGCTATATAGTAAAATAGCGAACTCAGTATGGAGAGCCTCGTCACGAGAAATGAATTCGTTCGAGAGCGTGAGCCCGGGCATGAGCCCGCGCTTCTTAATCCAGTAAATGGACGCGAAAGAGCTGCTGAAAAAGATGCCCTCGACACAGGCAAAAGCCACCAAACGCGCCGCAAAGGAGCTGCGTCCGTCGCCTATCCATTTCTTCGCCCACTCCGCCTTCTTGGTAATACAGGGGTAGAATTCAATCGCCTTGAACAATTTATTTTTTTGCTCCGAATCGGAAATATAGGTATCGATCAATACAGAATACATGTGGCTGTGGATATTTTCCATCGCAATTTGAAAACTGTAAAAAGCACGTGCTTCCGCTACCTGAACATCGTTCATGAATCGCGTGCCCAAATTTTCGGTAATGATACCGTCCGAACCCGCGAAAAACGCCAGAGTCATGGAAATGAAGTGTTTTTCGTTGTCGTTTAATTTGGCCCAGTCGCCCAGATCACGCGAAAGGTCGATTTCTTCCGCCCTCCAGAAGCAATCGACCTGTTTTTTGTACATATTAAAAATGTCAGGATATTTGAGAGGAAACATCGTGTAACGATCAGGACTCTCACGCAAAATGGGTTCATCAGTGTTGTGCGACATATTCTCCCTAAATAATATATAGGGTAGATTTACTTTCATATTAATATTGTAATGTGTTTAAGCCTTTTAAACTAATGCATTAATTTAGTGACTGGCTGTCTCGTGTGTAAATAATAAATATGGCAAAAAATACATAAAACTGACTCATATACTTACATATATGGTGACTGTCACCTTTATTTACCGCATCGTCAATAACCCTAAAACATTTTACGGAAAATGTGATTATGATTGGTTATCCGATGATCACGAGGGTTTAGATGTTGAAGTCAAATACCCGTTATTATCCTGTATAAATAAATATCGGGTTCAAAATCAATTGTCGGCGGTGCGTGAGGAAGAGGTGAAGGTGGGTATTTTGTCGTGTTCTTATGATAAGAATTGTTATGACTATTCTTCTTTGGAAGAACCACAGTGTTTCGATTTTTATTACAGGCAGGGGGCACCACTCCTGTATTTTATCAACGGCGAAAAGATCGAGATGTGATAATTTAGCAAAATGGTTCCAAAATATTATAGCGATTATATATATAAAATGTCCAAATTTGGTAACATGTTCAAAAATTATCGTTTTACACTGAATAGTCGCATATTACTGTATTTCATTTTGATATTGTCCATCGGTGATTTGATTTATTTTTCCCTTGCCGGCGAGATGATGTTCTTTTTTATTTATTTGGCGGTGGGTTATCTCACCTCCTTTTTTAGTAAGAATATGATTGTTATACTGGTCGTGGCCATGACAGTGACGCATGTTTTGCGTTTTGGAAAGCGCGCCGGAAACGAGGGCATGGAGAACCAGGACGATCCCATTTCCGCCTTTGAGGAGATGAAAAGAGATTATGATGGTCTGGAATCCAAAGAGCCCTTTGATCCTTATCTCGATAGAACCAAGTTGGAGACGGCACCTGCTAACATTGATGCTGCCTCCCCCACCTCCTCGGCCTCGCCCTCGACGAAACCCGCGCCTGCCTCTTCCGAAAATGTTTCCAAGGTAGCAAAGGGACCTGCTAGTGCTAGCGTGGCCAAAGGACCTAGCCGTGCAGAGAGCGCCGGACCCGCACCCATCAGTGCCATCGATAAATTGAAAAAGTCTACCGCACAAATACAGAAAATCAAAGATAATTTACATGCCGCGAGAGAAAAAGAGATGGCGACACCTATTAGCGCCTTTGGGGACACACCGGCATCGAGTTTAAAGAATTTAATGAATACGAAAGTGGATTCCGCTTTGGCCATCAATAATTCCACGCCGGTCATTTCCGGTTTTGAAAATTTAGATGCACAAACCAAGAAATTGTTGAACACTCAACAGGAATTGATGAGCAACATGGAAAATCTGTCTCCTCTGTTGGCTCAAGCTGAACAATTCATGGCGAAATTTCAGGGATTAGCAAAGGCGTAGAGATTTATTTGTTGTATTATATTATAACGAGATCCATAATATAATATGAAATACAGTTCATTAGATATAGAAAATAAAATATTAATTGCCTGTTTAGGTATTGGAGTAATGACGGTCATATTTTTCTGGGTACATAAACGAGGCAAAAAGGTGGAGGGCATGGTTGGAGTAGGCGCCGTTTTTGGTTCAGAAGGTCCATTTGATATGACCGGAACTGTAGCTTCATATGCAGCAGGAGATGCTTTATTAACACAGGAAATTATTCAAGCAAATACAGATATAAATACCGCCATGTTACAAACACAGGCTGCAGCTAATACTGCAAACTTATCTGCCCAAGCCTCGGCAAACTTATCTGCAATACAAACAAAAGCTGAACTTGATACCGAAAGGTTATTAGCGCATCAAGCGTTGGAGGGACAACTAGACCGTCAAGCCGGATTTTTAGAATCTGTAAATTCCAAAGTAGTTGACCGAGTTCAAAAAGTTTCTACGATAGCCGGTACTGCCGCCGACATTGCTAGTCAAAGTGCTCAACTCGCCGCCGCAAATGCCCAGAATCAAACATACAATATGGCGCAGACCGCCGCGAATGCTACCACCACCGGCATGTATACCCATTTTTGGAAAGCTGGATTCCTGGCCTTTTTGGCAGCCTCCGGTATTGGTTCGTGGGCCATTCACAACATTGAGGTGCTGATTTATCGTGTTACGAATTTCAAATCGTGTTTTTTCTGGTACTTTTTGGAAATCATTGGATGGATACTCTATTTACCCATTGAATTCATCGTGTGGTTGTTATGTTTACAGGAACTTGAAAAGACTGCTTGGAAAGGATTGGATGCAGTCGACTGTGTGATTTACGATGTCGTCGGATTTTATTTGTTCAAACATTCCGATGCGGTGAACCAAAAATGTTATTCCAAGGTCTTCTCTCCCTTCCCAACCCTTGCTCTCCCGTTCAGTTTCGATACGGTCGGAAAATACATGAATGACATGTACGAAGAAACCAACGCTGTATCTGAAGTTTACGGTGGGGCGGATGATGTACAAGCCGAAGTTGACCAATCGACCCAAGCCGCCGAAGCCGCCGCGGGTGTTGCGATCGCATCGGACGCGGTCATGGCATCCACGATTGCCGCACAAATCGGTATTGAAGAGGCAGCTGCGAGGGTGCCATAAATATTCGGACTTTATTGTCTTTTGTTATTATCTTACCATACATTATATTAACGAATTATTTAATATAATATGAAAACACCCGTCATCAAACCACCGCCCCCCGCCCGGCCCCAGGCCGTGGCCGGCGCCGCCCCAACCATTCGTGCCCCCTCGATCCGAAAAAAATGCATCCCGGGGCTCATTTGCGTTGAAAATGTCACACTCCTGGTTTTAGTGGCCATCTTCATTTTGATCGTATTTTTGTACAACAATCATATTTCCAAAGTGTATCATGGTGCTCCATCGACTAGCCCTAATATCATGGTGATACCCGCACCACCTACACCCATTACTTTAGGTGGACTCGCTACACGAACAGTTCCCAACGACATCTTGAACGATCCCTACATGCCTCCCTTGAAAAGAGACGATTATTTTTTGGGACCATCGCTGTCCGGTGCTGCGCAGCAACGCGTTGCGCGGTCGCTTATCATCGAAGAACCCGTCGCCCCACAGCGAGGTGCATTAGCAAAATTGCCGATCAATGTGGAGACGCGCGGCATCGCTTCGGACTACACGCAAATGGGTATTTTGACAAAAGCGGGTTTTAGCGAAAAGGAAGAGGATAGTTCTCATGCCCTGATTTTGCCGCTCATGGGCAGACGCATCATGACGGGCCGCGACAAATGGCAGTACTATTCTATTTCCAACACAGGTACACTGAATACCAAATTGCCGGTGAAGGTGCAAGGTCGCAGTTGCACCTCGGAATACGGCTGTGATCCCATCATGGACGGTGACATCATATATGTGGAGGGATACAAACACAAATTCAAAGCCACCATTTATGAGAACAACATGTTTAATTATATTCCTGTTTTGTAGAGTCGTGTTTTGGGTAGTTTTTTATGAAATATAATATAATAATTTATATTATATAATGGGCGATTCGTCGTTTGGTACCAAAGGTTTAACTCATATATTAGAAAATGTTCATACATTAATCCATCAAATATTTCCTACAAAACAGAAACAAAACCTCCCTTCGGAGAACACGGCAGAATCATCTACTTCAATTGCTCCCAAAAACCACGGATTAGATATTTTGAAATACATGTTACAAAACACCGACAATATACTACAGAATATGATCAAAAAGGAACCCGCAAAAACTCCGCTTTCTGATATTATACAGGCTACCAGTCAGACCACCCAGAAAATATTCAAACCTTTTGCGGATTCCATTGGCCAACTCAACGAATATTTTACCCCCGATTTGGAAGAACCTGATGGAGCGGCTGAATCAGAGGTTCGGAACGAGCCGCAGCAAATGATGAATCTCAGTTTTGGGCCAGATACTTTGGATTTTTACAAGGGAGACAATGTTTCGATTGCCACTAATGGACTACAGAACCTTTCGGAAGGTCGTATCGCAAATCCGATAGAAAACAACATCACCGAAGAAACCAAAATTCGACTGGTTCCCGACGAAACGGTCGATAATGTCCCCAAATATAAATTTGTTGTGGAAGAAACGCCGCCCCCCGACTCGAAAAGGAAAACGGAGTTTCGGGACGAGGGGCCCATTGTTGGGCTGGTATAGTCTATTTTCTCCCCAAGAAGTTTTCTGAGTATAACCTATATAATGTCTTTTCAAATGGAACAACATATAGATAATGGAAAACTTATTCATTATAATTATTACAGTACCTATGCAAAACGAGTATTTTCTTCCGATACCGATTTTCAATTTATCTATCCCGGAAAAGAAAACACGCCGAATTTGACCATCACGCAAGGTTCTCGTAATGTCGGTTATATTTCCAGCAAATTCTTTATTTTTAGCAAAATGCATAAAATCGATCATGTGGAATTCGAAGGAGAGTTGGTCATCGAACATACGCCCATCACCAATTCCAACAAGAAAATGTATGTCAGCTTCCCTCTGAAAACGGTGCCCACCCTTTCCGAAGCGACCATCATTGATTTCATTTTGCAACAAACCAACCCCAACAACAATGTTGAGGTGAATTTTGAAGATATTTTGCCCGATGCCGATACCGGTATCTTTTACGATATGGGGAATTATGATCTTATCCTTTTCACTACACCGGTGCCGGTGAAATCCAATTTCTTCCATGTTTCAAACGATAACACTTTATTTAGTGGGATAACTGGTCAGAAGAATCAAAAGATCCCGGCGGTGAAAATGCATGGTGGTGCGATGAATCACAGTACGATAAATCACAGTGCGGGTCCTATGAACGAACCTGGTTCTCCCAAACCTAAACTGCAGCAGCAATGGGAGGAATGGAAACACGGATTTGAGGGTATGTTAGCCATCCTTTTTTCGGGAAAAATGTTTGAAATGATGAGTTCTCCCCAAGACAAACAGGAAAGTAAAATAAGAAAATGGATCAAGAAGATCAAATCGAAAGGTCCCGATAACTGGGCTGTCAAAACTAAATTGGAGAACTTCGTGGAAACTATGACCATGGAAGAAGATGGCGACGATTGGATGGAATGCGACAATGTACCGATCGACTATTCTGGCGAAATCCCCACCTACACCATCAATGCCAGCTCCAAAAAGACCGACGAAAACAGCAATTTATTGTTGAAAACCTTGCAGATCTTTTGGATCATATTCTCGGCCGCGTTAATGTATGTGTTGGTGCCGCTGATTTACGGATTTTTGGCCGTACGCAGTATCATCAAAATCAGCAGCGCCGATGTGAAAGAAAGACACGCGCAAATCACCGGACTCGAAATGGCCCTGTCATTTTTGATTGTTTTCCCTGCGATCGTTCTCCTCATATACGGGTATTCCAATTCCTCGTTGGCAGCAGATGGTAACTGGACTTTCAACAATCAAACTATTATCAACTGTGTGGTGAGCGGCGGTATCATGATGTTCTTGTGGATTTTGTCTTCTTTGATTATTTACATCAAAAAAATACAGGACCCCAATTTCTTGGGATACGAAGATGGCAATCTGAGAACCCCCTATTTTACCTTTG
>Ga0304728_1000874_pt1 | contig 23478 bp, 22 predicted proteins | sample C_130625_MF_Meta_FD_190476 | JGI IMG/M metagenome (GOLD analysis project Ga0304728, IMG submission 190476) | Freshwater microbial communities from Lake Croche, Canada to study carbon cycling - C_130625_MF_MetaG (v2) (version 2) | ecosystem: Environmental > Aquatic > Freshwater > Lake | place... | reverse complement strand
TTTTTGATAATCGTAGCAATATTTCATCATAAATGGAATTAAGCCCGCTTGATGATCATGGCAATGTACGATGTCTGGCAAGTCTGCCCATTGAGACAACCAATTCACTACCGCTACTTGAAATCCAATGAATCGATCGGTATCGTCTGGATAGCCATAAATTTTTGGCCGATCCAATAAGCCATGTATGTCAACCAAGTATAAATCAAATCCTAACTTACCCGTACTTTCTTTGATAATGGTATATTCAAAAAACCAATTCCCTAAATTTGTTTTTCCTTTAAAGTGTACGTCCCATTTATTTTGTTGTAAAAAAGGGGTTTGGTACATGGGCATCACCACCATGGCTTCTTCTCCATTTTTTTTCTGGTATTTAGGCAATGCACCAACCACATCCCCCAAACCTCCCGCTTTTGCCATCGGATAACATTCCGCACTTACATGTACTACGACCATGAATAGATTAATTTGATTCAATTTACTTCATTGTCCTTAAAACTCCTTGTTTTTTAAGTACTTAATTGGAATTATTTAAAGATAGATTTTAGGTTATTTTATACCATTGAATTGTAATTTTAAGTATTTTACGGAATCGATTAAAAATATAACCTAAACTATTACGATTAAACTAACGAATCTTATGAGCCAAACCAAACAACCTACCAATACAGGCGCATTGTCTACGCTTGTTGTGGTATTCTTTTTCTGGGGCTTTATTGCTTCCAGCAATAGCGTTTTTATACCCTTCTGCAAACACAAATTTCATTTGGATCAATTCCAAAGTCAGTTGGTTGATTTTGCCTTTTATTTAGCCTACTATATTGGTGCACTTGGCCTATTTGCTTTTGGGGCTTTTGGAGGCAAAGATTTGGTGGGCAAATGGGGCTATAAAAAAAGCATCGTCTATGGTTTGTTGTTTTCTGCTATAGGAGCAGCTGCCATGATCATTGCTGTCAACGCCAATACTTTTACGGGTATGTTAGTGGGTTTATTTATCGTTGCCTTAGGTTTCTCTCTACAACAAACTGCAGCGCAACCTTTTTCCATTGCCTTAGGTGATCCTTCCACAGGAGCCAGCCGTGTGAACTTAGCGGGGGGTATTAACTCTTTTGGAACTTCCATTGGCCCAATTGTGGTGGCCTTTGCTTTGTTTGGAAGTGCAGCTGCAATTACTGATGACCAAATTGCTGCATTGAGTCTTAGTAAAGTGGTGGTATTGTATACGGCCGTGGGCATATTATTTTTAGCCGCCGCCGCCATGTTTCATTTTTCTAAGAAAGTACCTCCTGGTATTTCTGAAGAAAAAATTGAACCTGCCAATAAAGCTTTGTATTTATTATTAATGATGACTGGGGTATTGATTATCATGTTTGTTCCAATTTTTAGTAGCTATAAAATTGATCCTACTACTTTAACTGATGCTGGAAGACTAGATTTAGAAACCGTTCGTTTGAAATGGTTGTTCGGCGCTTTAGCCACCGTAGTGGTAGGTTTATTGTACGCCAACTTTAGGGCACAGAAAGATGAGAATGGATGGGGTGCTATGAAATACCCTCAATTGGTATTGGGCATGTTAGCACTATTTGTATATGTGGGTGCTGAAGTTGCGATTGGATCTAATTTGGGAGAGCTTTTAAAACAAGTTGATTTTGGCAGTATTCCTTCCTCTAAAATTGCACCTTATATTTCTATGTATTGGGGCAGCATGATGATTGGACGTTGGACTGGCGCTATTTCTGCTTTTGAATTTAAAAGTAGAACGAATAAAATATTAACAGTGATTGTTCCTTTGGTTGCATTTGGTATTGTAATTGCTGTAAACAGTATTGCTCAATATGACATGAGTCCATTGTACCTGTACATTGTTTGTATATTTATTCAAATTGGCGCCTTCTTCTTAAGTCAAGACAAACCTGCTAAAACATTATTGATCTTTAGTTTGATCGGTTTAGTTTCTATGTTGATAGGTGTATTTACTAAAGGAAATATTGCTATCTACGCATTCTTAACAGGAGGTATTGCTTGTTCAATTATGTGGCCTTGTATTTTTGCTTTGTCTATTGCAGGTATTGGCAAATACACTACACAAGGTGCAGCGTTTTTAATTATGATGATTCTTGGTGGTGGTATCATACCTCCTATCCAAGGTAAATTGTCTGATTTCTTACAATCATCCCATTTAGATACCCCAGGTTATGGCATTCACAATTCCTTCTTTGTCCCTGTTTTCTGCTTTGCTTATATTTTAATATTCGCCATTGCAGTAAAAGGCATCTTAAAGAAACAAGGCATTAATTATGAGGAAACTGAAGTAGCAGCTGGACATTAATTAAAATTTTAAAAATAAAATAATAAGATGGATTCTTTTGTAGTGGGCGTTGATATCGGTGGCACTGGAACCAAATTTGGTATTGTAGACAATGTAGGCAATGTTTTGTTTTCAAGTGAAATGTCAACGAAAAAACATGAGCAAGTAACTACCTTCATTGACGAATTGGATGTAAAGCTTATCGAAATTATAGACAAAGTTGGTGGTGTGGGTCGTATCAAGGGCATTGGTGTGGGTGCGCCTAATGGGAATATTTATACGGGCACCATTGAGTATGCGCCTAACCTTCCATGGAAAGGGATCATTCCATTGGCTAAGATGATTCAAGATAAAACAAAATTACCTGTTAAATTAACCAACGACGCCAATGCAGCCGCAGTTGGCGAAATGAAATATGGCGCAGCCCAAGGCATGAAAGATTTTATCATGATTACTTTAGGCACAGGCGTTGGAAGTGGTATAGTTTCTAATGGTCAATTGATTTATGGCCACGATGGATTCGCAGGTGAATTAGGCCATACCATTATAGTTCCTGACGGAAGATTACATCCTGGTACTGGTAAAAGAGGCCCTTTAGAAAGTTATGCATCCGCTACTGGTGTTACTTTAACTGCGATTGAAATTTTACAAAAATCAGATCGACCAAGTTTATTAAGGGAAGTGCCTACCAGCGAATTGAATTCTAAAATTGTTTTTGAAGCAGCCAGCAATGGAGACGAAATAGCCAAAGAAGTTTTTGACTATACGGGCAAAATATTAGGTATGGCATTGGCCAATTTTGTGATGTTCTCCAGCCCTGAAGCCATTATCTTATTTGGAGGCTTAACCAAGGCAGGAGATTTAATCTTAAAACCTACACGCGAACATTTAGAAGCCAATGTGATTGAAATATTCCAAAACAAAGTGAAGATATTAGTGAGTCATTTAAAAGAATCAGATGCCGCCATCCTTGGTGCAAGTGCATTGATGTGGGAATAAACTACTTATAATAAAAATGGCCACAGAAATTGTGGCCATTTTTATTATGATGTTGCTGAACTATTTCATTAGCGCTAATTCTTCTAACCATTTATTTCGACCCCAGCCTGCTATGACATGTTTTTCTGAATGATAAGAAGAGCGCACGAGGGGTCCGCTTTCAACATAATCAAAACCAAGCTCATACCCTATTTGTCTTAATTCCGCAAATTCATCAGGATGCACAAAGCGTTGTACCGCCAAATGTTTTTTAGTGGGTTGTAAATATTGACCTAGGGTTAATACATCACAACCAACCCCCACCAAATCTTTCATAGTTTGAATCACTTCCTGCTTTTCTTCACCAATACCTAACATGATACCCGTCTTGGTGCGCATCCCCCCTTTCTTTAAAGCTTCAAGTACGCCTAAACTTCTTCTGTATTTCGCCTGCACTCTTACTTGATGTGTAATGCGTTCTACCGTTTCCATATTGTGGCTCACCACTTCGGGTGCTGCTTCAATGATTCGATTAATTTGTTCTTGTATACCTCTGAAATCTGGGATCAAAGTTTCTAAAGTAGTAGTGGGTGTAAGTGCTTTAATAGCTTTAATCGTATTGTACCAAATAATGGAACCTCCATCTGCTAATTCGTCTCTATCTACACTAGTTAATACTGCATGTTTAACTTTCATGAGCAATATGGCTTCGGCCACACGTTGTGGCTCATCCCATTCTACCGCTTTAGGACGACCTGTAGCCACTGCACAAAATTGACAGCTTCTTGTACAAATATTCCCAAGTATCATAAAAGTAGCTGTTCCTTCTCCCCAGCATTCGCCCATATTGGGACAGTTGCCGCTCTCACAAATGGTATGTAATTTATGGGTATCTACCAATCCGCGCACATGCTTGTAACTCTCTCCAATGGGCAATTTAACCCTTAACCAATCTGGCTTTTTTATTCTTGTATCAGATCCAGGAGCAACCACCGTTAATTCTTGCATAATTATTCAATAATCAGCCACAAAAATACAAGACTTACAGCTAAATATCCATATTATATTAAGCCAATTAATCCAAAATAAACCCATTCATCGTAAATTTACCAAAATCACAAACCACTACCATGACAGCTACCGTTACCTACAAATCCAATTTGAGAACCACCTGCCTGCATTTGCAAAGTGGCTCTGCCATTGAAACTGATGCCCCTACAGACAACAAAGGAAAAGGGGAAAGATTCTCTCCCACCGATTTAATTGCTACTGGATTAGGCGCCTGTTTGATTACCACCATGGGCATCAAGGCAGAAAGTATGCAAATTGCTTTGGATGGAGCTAAAGTAGAAGTCACTAAAATTATGGTCTCGGATCCGAGAAGAATAGGAAAAATCATTGCACATGTGACACTGCCTGCTGGATTAAATCTGGAGGAAAAAACAAAAGAGATTTTGGAAAGAGTGGCTAGAACCTGCCCAGTGGAGAGAAGCTTACACCCAGATCTGGAATTAGACATTGCATTTCATTGGCAATAAATTTATCCCAATTACTTGAATAAAATAAAGCAACTAATCAAGCCCTAGTTGCTTTATTTTTTGCAGCAACTTGCTTACAGGCAAGCCCATTACATTGTAAAAATCACCTTGTATGTTTTTGATACCCACCACGCCAATCCATTCTTGAATAGCATAAGCACCCGCTTTATCGTAAGGTTTGTATTTGTCCACATAGAATTCAATTTGTTCCTTGGTCAAAGGATGGAATTCTACTTGAGTGATTTCACTGAATGTAATTTCTTGTTCATTGTATAATACAACTACTCCAGTAATCACTTGATGTACTCTTGCTGATAATTGTTGAAGTGAGGCCATGGCCGCTGTTTTGTCGATGGGTTTGCCAATGATTGTTTCATCCAAAACCACCACCGTATCTGCCGCAATAATGCAAGTATTATGAATTACCCCTTTGTTTTGAATTATTTTTTCTTTCACCGCAGCTGCTTTATTTTTTGCAATAAACACAGGTACTTCTTCCATAGACAAAGTGTTTGGATAATCCTCCTCAGCCTCAGATACAATGATTTCAAAAGGTAATTCTGCCCATTCTAATAAAGCCTTGCGTCTTGGAGATTGAGAAGCTAATATAAAATGATGCATAGGTACTTAAAATAAAAAGTAGAAAAATCCGATGGATAAAATTCCAAAAAACATAGCCCCTTTAATCCATGCACTCAGTGCATTAAAATCTTTATTAATATAAGCATGGGGAAGTTTTACTAAAACAATAATTAATGGTGTCACGATTAAGGCAAGACAATACAAAGTAGTATACCACCAGCCAAATGGTATCACCACCAGCTGTATGATTAATAGGATAGCAATGACAACGATCAACCAAACGGAGAGATATACTTTTGTTGGCTTCAACCCCCATTTGATGGGTAAGGTTTGACATCCAAATTTAGCATCCCCTTCCATATCTTCTAAATCCTTTAAAGCTTCTCTTACTAAAGTTAAAATAAACGCAAAGGCACTGTACAATAAAGTGAGCTTAGCAAATTTAAAATTAGCGGCATTGGTAATGTCAGGATGACTAATTTCTTGCATGGTTAATTTTGAAAAATAAACTACCGCAATAGACCAGGCAGTAAGTAAAGCAATAATAATATTGCCTATTAAAAAATTCTTTTTAAAGGTGGTGCTGTAAAACCACAATAATAAAATAGCAAATAAATTAGACAAGTGAATATGCCAATAATTTTTAAAAGTAAAGACAATGGTGGAGATATAAATAGCCACTACACTTAATATCAAATGCCAAAAAATAACCCATCTTCTGCTGATGAAAGCGCCCACCACTACTTTTTTAGGTTTGTTGATTTGGTCGATGTTTACATCAAAATAATCATTGATCATATAGCCTGCTGCTGCAATAAAAGTATTACTCACCAGCATTAAATAAAAACGAAAATCAATCTCCTCTCCAGACAATGGATACAAAGGTTTGTAAATACAAAAATGAAACAATGTTTCTGCCAATAAAATAAATAGCAAATTGGGCCAACGTATCAATCTTAAGAAATGAATCAGTAGCTTCAAAATGTAGATTTAAAATTTATTTGGATTGAATTTGGTCACTTAGATCCCAATGATCATTCAATTTTAAAGTCTTTTCAATTACTTCTCTTGCACAACCTTCTCCCCCTTTGGCAATGGCATTGTAGGCAGCAATGGCCTTGATGTCTGCAGCGGCATCACTTGGACAAGCCGCTAAGCCCACTGCTTTCATGGCCTCATAGTCAGGCATGTCATCCCCCATGTACATCACTTGATCCATAGCTATTTTATTCAGTACCAACAACTCCTTCAACAAGGATAATTTATCTTTCACTTTCATAAAAACTTCAGATACGCCTAATTTTTCCAGTCGATCTTTTACTTCGTCTGAATTACCTCCAGAAATAATCCAAACATGGTAACCTTTTTTGATGGCCAATTGCAAAGCATAGCCATCTTTGATATCCATCGACCTGGCCATTAATCCATTGGGCATAATCAATAACTTGCCATTGGTTAAAACACCATCGACATCAAATACAAAACACTTAATTTTTTTAAAGGCGGCTAGCAAAAAGGTAATTTTTAGACTATAAATGTAAGCCTATTTTTGATTATCTCTCCATTCATACACCCAGGCACTTTGGATCATTTCCAAATGCCCTTCGTTGGACTCCTCTTTTTTCCCTTCAAAATGAGGCAAAGACAAAACCCATTCTAATAAATCGGTAAAGCGAACACGGTATATTTTAGACTCTGTAAAATCATCTCCAAATTTTTCATATAATTTTTGGGCAATATCTTCATGGTCATTCCAATGAATGGGTGGTTCAAACTGGGTCATAGTTTTTTTTAATTTTTTATTCTCCTAAAAATTGTGTTTGATCTGGCAAATTGATTTCAATTTCGCCCGAACCGGCAAGCAATTCACATTGACAGCCCAATCTTGATTCAATTCTTGGACTTACTGCACGATCAATAAAATCTTCCTCTTTATCAGATAATTCTTGTAAAAACTCAGCGCCTTTTTTTACATAGACATGGCAGGTACTACAGGCACAAACACCCCCACAGTTGTGATGCAGTTCGATACCTGCATCCAAGATCACTTCCAATAAACTCTGGTCTGGTTTTAGATTGGTTAAAGTAATAGGCTCCAATCCTTTTTGTTCAAAATTGATTTTTAATGAATACATAAGTCCTTGATAGATTTTTGCAAAAATAACTTTTATCATTCAATGCCTTTGGTACATTTATAATTTTCTTTGTCGAAATACAAAAAAAATAGCCCCACCCCCTGTTCAAGACTTATCTTTGCAGCAAAATAATGGAATAATGGCGAAGCAGGGGTTCTCTCAACGTATGTATTTACGGTATCTAAGAACAAAATTTAAAACCTTAGGATTGGTATCGCCACAGGTAGCAGGGAAATTGGCCTTTAATCTTTTTTGCACGCCCTATCCAAAATATATAAAAAGAAAGGCGCCCGCCATATTTCATCAAGCCAAGGGTATCCAAGTTACAGTCAAAGGAAATGGCTTACACAGGATTGGCAGTTCCACATTAAATGGCTTCGAATGGCAGTCCAACAACCCCAATGGTAAAACTGCATTGATTGCGCATGGTTATGCAAGCTGTGCTTACAAATTTGAGCAATACATTCAGCCGCTTTTAAAAATGGGTTGTCGGGTACTTTGTTTTGATGCCCCAGGTCATGGTTTAAGCCAAGGCAAATACATCAATATAGTCATCTATCAAGAAGCAATTCTAGAAATTATCAAAGACCATGGCCCGATTGATTATTTTATTGGTCATTCTTTAGGGGCCATTACAATAGCCATGGTGGCCGAAACCATCTCCCATCCACAGGAGCATAAATTTGTACTCATTGCCCCAGCGACCAAGACCACTACTACTTTTGAAACTTACTATAATATGATGCACTTAAAGGAAGGGGTTAGAACTGCTTTTATTGAAGAACTACAAAGACATACCCATCATCCAGTTAGTTTTTTTGAAGCCGATCGAGCCCTCGAAAAATATAGCGGACCTGTACTTTGGGTGCATGACCAAGAAGATATGGTCTGTCCTTATAAAGATTTAATAGATTTTAAAAATAAAGCACCAGAAAATATTAAGTTCTTGACAACCAATGGTTTAGGTCATAATAAAGTGTACAAAACACAGGAAGTGATTGACCAAATCATGGCATTTTTGGGTTCCTAAGCCCTAGTAATTTTTATTTTTTAGTCGAAAGCTCTAATATTGCATCGCGAGAAAAGAAATAACCTCTCCAACAAAGGGTTTGCTTTTTTTTCATAATTACTTGATAATCAATTTCTAAAATACCCCGTAGGAGCGGTAGACCACTATGTCAAAAAACTTATTAATTGTGGAGTCGCCTGCAAAGGCAAAAACGATCGAGAAGATTTTAGGCGAAGAATTTGAAGTGCGCAGTTGCTATGGGCACATACGTGATTTGGAAAAAGTAGACATGGGGATAGATTTAAAAAACAAATTTGCTCCTCGTTATACGGTTCCAAGTGAAAAAGAAAAAGTGGTGAAGGAATTAAAATCCATGACCAAGAAAGCAAAAGAAGTGTGGTTGGCTTCGGATGAGGACCGTGAAGGAGAAAGTATCAGTTGGCATTTAGCAGAAGTTTTAGGATTGGATCCAAAGAAAACTAAAAGAATAGTTTTTCATGAGATTACGGCCCCTGCCATTAAGAAAGCAGTAGCCAATCCGCGTTTAATTAATATGGATTTGGTAGATGCACAACAAGCCAGAAGAATATTAGATAGGATTGTAGGTTTTGAATTGAGCCCAGTACTTTGGCGCAAAATTGGGATGCAAAGAAGTTTGAGTGCAGGTAGGGTTCAAAGTGTGGCGGTAAGATTAATTGCAGAAAGAGAAAGAGAAATCAATCAATTTATACCAGAAAGCATTTTTAAAGTTTCCGCTTTATTTAGTGCCCCAGATATCAACAAGAAAAAAGTAAAATTTAAAGCAGAAGGACCACAAAAGTTAACTACTGCTGGTGCTGCCGAAAAATTTTTAAATGAATGTAAGGGTGCCAAATATACAGTGAAAGACGTTGCTGTAAAAGACGGAAAACGTACGCCATCAGCACCTTTCACTACTTCTACCCTTCAACAAGAGGCTTCTAGAAAATTAGGTTACAGCGTAAGTAAAACTATGCTACTTGCCCAAAAATTATATGAAAGTGGTAAAATCACTTACATGAGAACTGACAGTATTAGCTTAAGTGAAACTGCGGTGGAGGCCATTAAAAAAGAAATCAATGATAGTTTTGGTACTCAATATTATCAACCAAGAAAATTCAAGAATAAAAATGAAAATGCACAAGAAGCGCATGAAGCCATTCGTCCTTCTTACATGAATGAAAGCAAAGTGGACGACCCAGATTTAAATAGATTGTATGAATTGATTTGGAAAAGAACCATTGCTTCACAAATGAGTGATGCACAGTTTGAAAAAACAACTGCAAAAATTGAAATATCTACCAATAAAGATACATTAACCGCTAGCGGTGAAGTGATGAAGTTTGATGGTTTCCTAAAAGTATATTTAGAAAGCAAGGATGAGGACGAAGTGGAGGAAGACAATTTGGAAGAAGGAGATGAAAGTTTGTTGCCTCCTTTAGCCAAAGGACAAGTGCTTGATTTTACATCTATGACAGGATTAGAAAGATTCAGTCGCCCTGGTTCAAGATTTACGGAAGCCTCCCTAGTTAAAAAACTAGAGGAATTAGGTATTGGTCGTCCTTCCACTTATGCCCCTACGATTACTACCATTATGAAACGTAATTATGTAGAGAAAAGGGAAAAAGAAGGCATCAAAAGAATTTACCAAATTTTGACCCTGAGCAATAAGGATGAAATCAAACAAGAATCCGCCTCTGAAATTACTGGTGCTGAAAAGAATAAGTTATCCCCTACCGATTTAGGTTTGGTGGTGACTGATTTTTTAAAATTACACTTCTCAAAAGTGATGGATTTTAACTTTACCGCTAAAATTGAAGGAGAATTTGATGAAATTGCAGCTGGCAAATTAAAATGGAGTGATATGTTGGCCTCTTTTTATGAGCCCTTTCATGTGACCATTGAACATACCCTAGAAACTGCCGAAAGAGCCAAAGGCGAAAGAGAATTAGGATTCGATACTGTGTCTGGTAAAAAAGTAATTGCGCGTATGGGCAGGTATGGTCCAATGGTTCAAATTGGCCATCAGGATGAGGAAGAAAAGCCAAGATTTGCCAAATTAAAGGCCTCGCAAAGTATAGAAACCATCAGTTTTGAAGAAGCTATGGAATTGTTTAAGCTGCCAAGAATGCTTGGTCAGTTCGAAGACGAGGATGTTTCTGTAAATATTGGCCGATTTGGCCCCTATGCGGCGCATGCTAAGAAGTTCTATTCCCTCAATAAGGAAATGGACCCCTATACGGTTACCATCGAGGAATTGTCCCCTATGATTGCTGAGAAAAGAAAGGCCAAAGATGAAAGAACCATCAAAATATTTGAAAAAGAAAAGATTCAATTGTTAAGAGGCCCTTATGGGCCTTATATTAAACAAGGTTTACGCAATTTTAAATTGAGTAAAGATCAACAAGAGAAAGTGGAAACATTGACCATTGAAGAAATAAATGCAACAATCGCTGAATTAAAAGCCAACCCGCCGCGCAAAATGGCTAGAAAGAAAAAGACTTCTTAATGTAAAAATGAATACTACTTAAATAGACTAATGCTATTTACTAAAAAAGGTCCCTCGATTTTCGAGGGACCTTTTTTATAGCTTAAGAAAAATATTTGTTTCAAATAAATTATTGCAATGAAGGCTTACTCATTAGTTTAAGGTATTGAACGTGGGCTTTGATGGCACTTATTACCGTAGGGTATTCAATATATTTTAATTTAAAATCGGCACATGTTTTTTTCACAATTTTAGAAATAGCAGGATAATGCACATGAGAGATTTTAGGAAACAAATGGTGTTCTATTTGGAAATTCAAACCCCCTACCAACCAACTTACAATTTTACTCTTGGTAGCAAAATTAGCAGTAGTTTGAATTTGATGCACTGCAAATTCATCTTCCATTTTATTCTCAGGTTGATTGGCTAAAGGAAAAGCAGTGTCTGTAACTGTATGTGCTAATTGAAAAACAATACTTAATACAAAACCTGCCACAAATCCTACCACTAAAAACCCTACTAGCCAGCTTACCCAACCTAAGACATAAATAGGTAGTACTACAAAGATAAAAGCATGGTACACTTTCACAGCCCAAAATTCAATATGTTCTGCAGTGTTCATTTTGCTGATTTCTACAGGGCCAATTTTCTTGGTGAAATACTTTTTATAATCCGCAAAGAAAATCCAAAATATATACAACAACATATATAAGCCCCAGAAATAAATATGTTGAAAGCGGTGTAATAAATAATGTTTTTGTGTTGGTGCCATTCTCATTAAAACGCCTACTTCAATGTCATCATCTACCCCATCAATATTGGTATAAGTATGATGTAAAGTGACATGCTTCATCGCCCACATAAATCGACTTGCCCCCAGCATACTTATAGAAGAAGAAGCCAATTTATTTAACCAAGCATATTTGCTAAAACTACCATGGCTGCCATCATGCATCACATTAAAACCGATAGCAGCAATTAGACCTCCAAATAATACACATTCTAAAATGGCATAAAATACTGGAGGGGTGAAAAATATTAAATGAATGTAGGTAATTATAAAAAGGCTAGTTAAAATAATAGCTTTAGTAAACAATTTTAAATTACCAGTGGCTTTAATAGCATGGTCTTCTAAATATAGGTTCACTCTTCTTTTCAATTCTGCATGTAATGAATTAGCCATTACAGGGAATTTAGGGGTAATAAGATGCATGTTTGACATAGTCGATCGTTGTAATATACAAAGAAAAGACAAATAGTTATAAGATGAAGGTTATTTGTGTACTATTTACCCGAACGTTTAATAATTCTATTTATTATATAACCAAATGTTAAATATATCCACATAGATGGGATAAGTATAATGGGATTTTGAGGATATTTTGCGTTGATTTGAATAATATTTGAAAACAATCAGACGCTCCTTTATGCAAAAAGCAACAGAAATAAACGCTTTGTTCAAGTTAATTGACGACCCAGACGAGGAAGTTTTTAATACCATTGCAGATAGATTGTTGGATTACGGCTCTCCCGTCATTCCGGATTTAGAAAATCTATGGGAAAATACTTTGGACGAAGCTACTTTGGAAAGAATAGAGCTCATGATTTATAAACTTAGATTGCAAGATTTAAGAGAAGCTTTCACCAAATGGAATGCAGATCCCAATGCTTCCTTATTTGAAGGCGCATTGCTTGTGACACAGTATCAATATCCCGAATTGGCCATCGATACTTTACGTCATCAAATGGAAAAAATTAGACGTAATATATGGTTGGAATTAAATAACTATTTAACTCCACTAGAACAAGCCAATGTGATTCGAAATATTCTATACAATTATTACCAAATAAAAGGAGTAGAAGTAAATTATGAAAAGCCCGAAGAATTTTTGATTGCAGCTCCTTTACAATCAAAAAAAGGGAATGCCATTGCCAATACATTACTTTATGCAGAACTTTGTCAACAATTAGACATCCAGGCGCATTTCATCAATATACCTAAGCAATGCATCATTGCCTTTTATACTTCAGATTGGGATCCTGAAGAAATTGTTTCGAATCCACAAGAATTTATTCAATTTTATGTAGAAGGCACTACAGGCAATGCCTTTTCTCAAAAAGATTTAGACAATTACATGACCAGGTCCAATATAGCGCCCAAGAATAGTTATTACAAGCGCCTTACTAATGTGCAAATCATTAAAAAGCATTTGATGGAGTTTGCAAAATGCTTTCAAAGTCCAACCCTGCTCTACAAACAAAAAGACCTAATAGAATTAGCCAATTTATTGAGTTAAGCAATCTAATTTTAAGGAGAAACTATCAACTATGCTCAACTGGGAAGATTTTACAAAAGTAGACATCAGGTGCGGTACCATTTTAACCGTGGAAGCTTTTCCAAAAGCTAAAAAACCTGCTTATCAATTAAGCATCGATTTTGGACCCTTGGGCATCAAAAAATCCTCTGCTCAAATTACGCATCATTATTCCATGGAAAATTTAGTGGGTAAGCAAGTGATCGCCGTCGTCAATTTTCCTCCTAAGCAAATTGCCAATTTTATCAGTGAATGTTTGGTACTAGGCGTTTACGACGATGCACATGAAGTAGTTTTATTACACCCTTCCATGCCAGTTACAAATGGACAACCGATCGGATAATGCCCAACCAATACACACAAATTTATCATAGCCCCATTGGCGTCATTAAAATTGTTGCAGATGATTTTTGTATTGAGGAATTAATTTTTATTGAAGATGCAGTCTTGAGTCAAATTGAAATTTCACCTATCACACCAGAAGTCATCAATCAATGTATTGATGAATTGATTGAATATTTTGCAGGCAAAAGAAAGCAGTTTAATGTAGCCATCAACCAAGCTGGTACAGAATTTCAACAAAAAGTTTGGAAAGAATTGTATGAGGTTCCCTTTTCCAAAACCTTAAGCTATGGAGAATTAGCAAAAAAAATGGGTGATCCTAATTTGGTACGCGCCGCAGCCAATGCCAATGGAAAAAATAAAATTGCCATCATTGTACCCTGCCATAGAATTGTTGGTTCAGATAGATCCTTGGTAGGTTATGCCTGGGGCAAGGCCAGAAAAAAATGGTTGCTTCAACACGAATTTAGATTGGAACTAGGCGTACAAACCTTGTTTTAATAATTCTATTTTAATATAGACCCATCAAAGCCAAAGGGTAAAAGACAACTTGCGGTCGGAATGACCATGACTTGTCCTGATTGACCTGCTAAGACAATTTTAATGGGTGCATGGTAACGGTTTTCATAATCCAACAAAGATTGTCTACACATACCACAAGGAGATATAGGTGCTTCCGATGGTTTATTTAATGGATCATAACTAATCGCCATAGTTAGTATGGTTGCTTCTGGGTATTGACTTCCTACACTATTCAATAAGGTTCTTTCAGCACAAATACCTACGGGGAAACTGGCGCTTTCTTGATTGGATCCAATCACTATTTGTCCGGTAGATAATAAAGCGGCTGCGCCTACTTTGAAATTGGAATAGGGAGCATAGGCAGTCTCTGTAGCCTTGATGGCTGCATTTAATAAAGCTTGATCTGAATCAGACAATAAACCTGCATGGTCTAAAAGCTCATAGTCAAACGCGTATTTTTTTTGCATTGATTTATTTAATTCGACTGAATAATCGATTCCAACGAATGGATTTATTGTAACTAAACCATATGAGCGCAGCCCTACCCACTATATGCGTTTCTGGCACATAGCCCCAAAAACGACTGTCTTGGCTTCTGTGGCGATTGTCTCCCATCATCCAATAATAATCTTGTTTTACTTTGTAAGTAGAAGCCACTAAGCCATTTAAAACATATTGTCCATTTAGTTTGTCTAAAGTATTGTGCTCATAATTCGTAATCAAACGGCGATACAATTCGATGGTACTATCATTCAATTCCACAATGTCTCCCATTTTGGGAATACGAATAGGACCAAAATTATCTACAGAGAAAGGAAAATGTTGCACATCATTGGGGAAAGTATATCCTACAGTATTGTCCACATAGGGACTCACAGATACCACTTGCGCTAATTTTTTTAAGCTTTCTGCAGCCCCTGCGGTCATGTTCATTAAATAAGTATTGGCCTTGCCATCAATCACTCTAAAATCATTGGTGGCTTCGGTGGTACTAATACCAATGCTGTCCTCCACATAATCTTCTGCAATAGGTTTGCCATTGGTTACTACTAAATATTCTGTTTGTGCATTGGCCGCCACGAAAGCGGGCTGCCCATTTACCCACAAACGACTTTCTTTTACTTGAATAAGATCCCCTGGGACACCTACACATCTTTTAATGTAATTATCAGTTTTGTCAATCGGATGCACCAAGATGGGAAATTGGGCGTTCAACTTTTCTCGGTCCCCATTGAACTCTGGTGATCTCAATACATCGTAATATGGATTTTTACTTCCATAATCCGGATCATTGATAATGGTATCTCCTGCTGGAAAATTAAATACCACCACATCATTGCGACTGATATTTCTAATTTTGGGTAACCTACTATAATCTAATTGAATCCATTTTACATAAGAAGGTGTTGTTGGTGCACCAGGTAAAGTATTGTGCACAAAAGGAAATGAAATAGGTGTTTGTGGAATTCTAGCACCAAAAGTAATTTTATCAACAAACAAGAAATCATTGACCAATAATGTTTTTTCCATACTCTCGGTAGGAATCACATAGGCTTCAAAAATAAAAGTTCTAATTAAAGTAGCAGCCACTACAGCAAAAACTGCAGCATCAATCCATTCTCTGGATGCCGGCTTATGGTAATGCACCAAGGCAGCTTCCCCATGCCATTTTTCTTTGGCTGAAAATCCTAAATAAGGCAAATAAATAAAAGGGAAAAATACAGTCAATGCATGTTGAATCAAATTCACTTTCTTAAAATGCATCACAAAAATAATGGAAATCCACAAGCTTACAAATTGACCTAAAATAGGTATCAGCTGTATCCAAAACCAAAATTTTGGAATATTACAAAGCCTTACTACTTCCCAAGTATTGTAAATGGGGATGATGGCTTTCGAATTGGCTACGCCTGCTTTTTTAAGCATGCTGTAAATACCAATGTACCAACCTACCCAAAAAATAATCAAACAAATGAATCCCATAAATAGTAATTGTTGTTGTAAACAAAAATATCCCTTTGTGAGGGATATTTATAAAAAGAGTTTGAATTATATTGTTAAACTGTACAAAAGGTTAAAATAAAGGATTACTGTCCTTTATTTGTATTGATGCAATACCTCTTTGACCAATTTTACAGATCTAGTGATGTCTGGAATGGCCAAAGCGGTTAAATTAGGCGCATAATGCATGGGAGCATCTGCACTGGTGATTCTTCTAATAGGCGCATCTAAATAATCGAAGCCCTCTTTTTGAATGCGGTAACTTAATTCAGAAGATACAGAAGCAAAAGGCCATTGTTCTTCAATAATAACCAATCTATTTGTTTTTTTAACACTTTCTAAAACGGTCATCCAATCCAAAGGACGAATGGTTCTTAAATCAATGACTTCTGCGCTAATGCCTTCTTTTTCTAATTCTGCAGCTGCGCCTAAAGCCACTTTCATCATCTTACTGTAAGAAACAATAGTTATATCTCGACCTGGTTTTTTTACCGCAGCAAGTCCTAGTGGAATATAATATTCTTCATCAGGTACTTCCTCTTTATCACCATACATTACCTCAGATTCCAAAAACATGATAGGGTCTTCTTCATACCTAATGGCTTGTTTAAGCAAGCCTTTGGCGTCATAGGCACTGGCAGTAGAAACTACTTTAATACCTGGAATATTGGCTAAACAACTCTCAAATGCGGTAGAATGTTGCGCCCCCAATTGACCAGCACTTCCATTGGGTCCTCTCATCACAATAGGGCAACCAATTTGTCCTCCACTCATGGCAAGCATCTTACTGGCCGTATTTAAAATTTGATCCAAAGGAAGTACAGCGAAATTCCAGGTCATAAATTCAACAATAGGTCTAAGCCCATTTTGAGCAGCGCCTACTGCTACTGCAGTAAAGCCTAATTCTGAAATGGGGGTATCGATAATGCGTTTAGACCCAAATTCTGCCAACATACCCTGGCTTACTTTATAGGCACCATTGTATTCGGCTACTTCCTCGCCCATCAGCAATACGCGTTCATCTCTTCTCATCTCCTCACTCATCGCTTCACGGATGGCTTCTCTTAAGGCTATTGATCGCATGAATCTAATTTTAATTTGAGATGCAAAAATAGAGTTTTATACAAGAAAAAAGTAATTATAAGGCATAAAAAAATCCCCTCCGCCCAAGCTGGGAGGAAGGGATTCTAGGACTAACCCATCCTAAAAGACTATAATATGTTATACGCAAAGCTTACATAGTACAATCCACCGATTTTTGGACTACCATAAGCTGTGTAATAATATTTATTCATAATGTTGGTACCACCTACTTTGATCAAAGATTTGATACTAGGTACTTTGTAAGTGATAACAGCATCAATCGTGTTGAAAGAAGCTACTTTACCTATTGCAAAACTACCTTCATAAGTCATCTCGTCCTGATAATGTACGGAAGCGCTAAAGCCCAATCTGTTTTTCAACAAGAATCCCGTGTTGGTTAAACCAAAATTAGCTCTCCACAAAGGCGTGTTAAAATAAGCAATAAAACCAGTAGGCAAGTTGCCAATTTCATCTGTATAAAGACTACTGTTGAAAGTGAAATTATTAGGCATCATGTAATCTGCAGAAACACCCCAACCTGAAGAAGCGACCTTGGTAGTGGCATTGGTTGCGATACTATAAGCAATGCGCTTGTCAGCATTCAATACATCATAAACACTAGCACCAGTTCTTGATTGCAATACATTTACACTCCCAATAAAGTTGGTATAATCACCCGTATAAGCATAAAAATCAATTAATAATTTTTTAGCAATCAAAGTTTTATAACCAATTTCAAAAGATTTCAAAGACTCTGGATTGAATTCGCCAAATACTTGTTGTTTCAATAAAGATGGATCCCCTGCACCACCATTTACACCTGTTGCTACTGAAGTACCAAAATTAGTTACACTTGGAATAGTATAAGCAGGATTTGAACCAAATTTATAGAAATCTCTAAAACTTTGTAAACCACCCATTAATCGAGTACCACCACCTACTAACAAGTTAATGTATTGGTTTTGTGTAGATGGGAAACGATAAGCTGTTTGATAAGAAAGACGTAAGTTATTGTCTTGGGCAATTTTAATTACGGCTGTGAATCTTGGTGTGAATTGACCTTTAAAGTTTTGATGCTTATCATAACGTCCAGCAAAAGACAACTTTAAACCATCACCAAAGAATTTCTTTGACAATTGTGTATAAGCACCTGTTTCATTGATGGGAATATTAGCTGCTGTATCAGCAAATAAAGTTCCTTGTGAATTTAAAGTATAAGTTTTTGAACTTCCTCCTATTAATAAATCCATATCATATTTATCAAAGCCTAATTTTTCACTCAAGTTCAATTGACCCTCCACTACAGACAATGATGATTTATCTAAAAATTTAGCACCACCTTTAGAAATTGGGGTAGCTGTAATTGATTGGTATGCAGAATTTAAACGGACTTGCCCTTCAGGTCTTCCTTGATCTGCTAAAGTTCTTGCTGCAGCATCTGCTTGTGCTGGACTAGCGCCTTGAGCTAAAGCACCTGTTAAAGCAGAAAAGTATTGAGGATACCAAGATGCAGCTGTAGTAGCTGCATTGGTTGGATTATAACTTTGTTTCCAAGATTCATTGAAAAAACGAGTAGCAATAGTTGAATTGTAAGAATCACCCGCGTCTTCTAAAGTTTGATAGGCTCTAACATACCAGTTTTTAGACTTCAATTCAAATTTGAATTGACTCATTTGTAAATTTCTCAATGAATAACGGTCACTACCTGTATATACTGTATTACCTGTACCAGTATAAAAACTAAAAGATGCTTCTGTTTTATCATTTACTTTGTAATGAATTGATCCAGAAATTTTATTGTTTCTTGTAGTTGGATCAATCACATCTGACTCATTGTATCCAGTTCTACTTACATTGCCATAATAGCCTTTTTTATCCGCATAAAGAATAGGTGCATAAGCAGCTAATGCTGCCCAATTGGGTCCAGTAGCTTTTGCTAAAAAACCTGCGTAAGCAGCATAAGAACTATATCCAGCTGCTGCGCCATATAATGAATTGAAAGTAGCAGCGCCTAATAAACCAGAAACACCTGCTTTATAAGAGGCACTAAAATTTCTTAAATCTACAGTGGTTTCATCACCATATACGTTCACCCCATCATAGTTAGGGTCTGTAGTTCTTGTTCCAGAAATAGTTTCTCCTAAAGCAGAACCAGAACTACGAGAATAGTTGCTTGTATTTTGAGCCAACCAATCTTGCGCCTCCATAGATTCAGCAGAAATTTTATAAGCAAAACGGTCGCCTATTTTACTAGCCCATCTTACGGTATAATCGCTGTATCCAGATTTTGGACGCTCATAACCATCTACATGGTTCATCCCTTGTTTAATTTGAAAACTTAAACCTTGGTATTTGAAAGGGTTTTTACTATTGATTAAAAGAGTACCGTTCATACCACCAGCACCATATAAAGCTGAGGAAGCACCTGGCAATAATTCGATATTGTCTACATCTAATTCTGTCAAACCAACAATACTACCCACAGAGAAATTTAATCCAGGGGCTTGGTTGTCCATGCCATCAATCAATTGGTTCAGACGCGTGTTACCGCTTCCGTTAAAACCTCTTGTGCTCACACTTTTGAAATTTAAACTTGCTGCTACAACGTCCACCCCTTTTAAATTACCAATCATATCATAGTAATTAGAAGCTGGAGCAGATTTAATAGCGGCATTAGTAATGCGCTCAATAGTTACTGGAGATTCTAGAATTCTTTCTGCAACTCTTGAGGCAGCCACAACAACATCAGAACCTAAGGTATAGGCTGGATTAAGTGTAACATTTACTTTATTTGAGGCGTCTACTTTTACTTCTTTGGATTCAAAACCAACAGAAGAAAACACCAAGGTATAGGGTGCTTTTTGACTTACCGAGATTTTAAAGTTACCCCTGTCATCAGAAAAAGTACCTTGGTTTGAACCCTTTAAGGTTACTGAAACAGCAGCTAGAGATTCTGAAGAACTTGAATTTTTAACCGTACCTGAAATGATACTTGCATTTTGTGCTTTTGCACTCATTACCAAGATGGTAGATAAGCAAAGAACAGCAAAATGTCTTAAAAATTTTTTCATAAATTATTGTTTTTAATTTGAATTGTGGTACAAATTAACATATTGTAAGCATTTAAGAAAAAATTATCATTTGTATCTTTAAAAATATAATTTTACAGTATGAAAACGATCCCATTTCCAAATCAAGTTGGCGATTACCATGGCAAGGTTAGAGATGTTTATTACCTTGATAATGAATTACTTGTAATGATTGCAAGCGACAGAATCTCTGCTTTTGACGTAATTTTACCTGCGCCCATCCCTTTTAAAGGTCAGGTCCTTAATCAGATCGCTGAGTATATGTTGACTGCCACCAAGGACATTTGCCCCAATTGGCTATTGGACTGCCCAGCCCCGAATGTGGCCATTGGTAAAAAATGTCTGCCTTTCAAGATTGAGATGGTGGTTCGAGGCAATTTAGTGGGTCATGCTTGGAGAACTTATCAAGCAGGTGGACGAAAATTATGTGGAGTAAGCCTGCCTGAAGGCCTGAATGAAAATGATTATTTCCCTAGCCCAATCATAACCCCTTCTACCAAGGCCACTGAAGGACATGATGAAGATATCTCCAAAGAAGAAATCATTGAACAAGGGTTGGCCTCTGCAGAAGATTGGGCTGTATTAGAAAAATATGCATTGGCTTTGTTTCAAAGAGGAAAAGAAATAGCAGCCAAGCAAGGATTGATCTTAGTAGATACCAAATATGAATTTGGAAAGATTGGAGCCACCATTTATTTAATGGACGAAATACATACCCCCGACTCCTCTCGCTATTTTTATGCCAATGGATTTGAAGAAAGACAAGCCAGTAAAGAAAAACAAAAACAATTAAGTAAAGAATTTGTGCGCGAATGGTTGATTGCTAATAATTTCATGGGCAAGGAAGGTCAAACCGTGCCTAGCATGTCGCCTGAATGGATTGATACTATTTCCAAAAGATACATTGAATTGTATGAACAAGTAATTGGTGCGCCATTTAAGCCTGAGCCAAAAACCTCCGACGAAACTTACGATTTAGTTTGCGCTTCGCTTGAAAAGCTTAGTTAAATATCAATTCCAAGTCTTGGTCTTAAGCGTTGCTTGCTTTTATTAAAAATTTGCTGGCCTTTGTCGATGCCTTTTCGAAGTTCGATTTGTTTTTCTTCAGGTAGATGTACAATATCGGTGCATGCCTGCGTGCAGCAGCCAGCATAGGTTTCCGCACAAGTAGGACATTGTATAAACAATAAATGACAGCCATCGTTTTTGCAATTGGTATGGGTGTCACAAGGCGCCCCACACTGATGACATTTTGAAATGATATCTTCTGTTATTTTCTCTCCTAATCGATCATCAAATACAAAGTTCTTCCCTTTGAACTGACTCTCTAAACCTGCTTCTTTAATTTGATTGGCATAATTGATAATACCTCCTTCTAAATGAAAAACATTTTTAAAACCTTCATGCAACATATAGGCACTTGCTTTTTCACAACGAATACCTCCTGTGCAATACATGATGATATTTTTTTCTTTATTATCCTTCATCATTGCTGCGGCCATGGGCAATTGTGCTCTAAAAGTATCTGATGGGATTTCAATGGCATTTACAAAATGGCCTACTTCATATTCATAATGATTGCGCATGTCAATCACAATGGTGTCTTCGTTTTCTAACAAAGCATTCATTTGCTCAGCATTCACATAATTACCTTTGTTCTCCATACTAAATGATGGATCCTCAATGCCATCTGCTACAATTTTTTCACGTGTTTTAATTCTGAGTACCCAGAAACTTTTGCCATTGTCATTCACTGCAATATTTAACCTCAAGCCTTCAATTGCGGGGATTGCGTACAAATAAGATTTAAAGTTTTCAAATAAATGAGTAGGCACACTTATTTGTGCATTGATGCCTTCACTGGCTATATAAATACGTCCAAAGACTTGTAATTCATTCAAACCCTTATACAACTCATCTCTAAATATGGCTGGGTCTTTAATCGCAAAGTATTTGTAAAAACTGATGGTGGTTCGAGGAAAAGTTTCCTGGTATAATTTTTCTTTTAACTCCTTATTGGAGACGCGATTGTGTAGCACTGTCATAGCTTAAATTTTTATCCCAATTACAGGTTGGGGAAATTCAATGCAAAGATAAAAAGTTTCTTCAATTAAGTTTATAAAAGACTGCTGATTAAAATCAGTAGCAACTTAGAGGGAACTATTTACTTCGAACAAAGGATCCTGTCAAGGAAGCTAAGCCTCCTACTAAAGCACCAATAAAACCAGTAAGCACAATAAGAGAAACATAAGACCCTTTTAAAGGCAAGATATTGGCTACTTTAATGGACAATAAATGATTATTACCTTGGTCAATACCAATGGCTAATAAGGTCCACAACAAACCAATCGAAATAAAACCCACTAAAAAAGAGTGAATAGATTTTTGAGGGATGGCGATGGCAACCAATAAATTAGTAAGGACAAAACACCACCAAGGTAAATTTCCATAAATACCTACTGCATAAGCAAGCAAAGCGGTTAAAAGAATACTGATAATTATTTTCATTGAATATGTTTTCTTGATTGATAAAATTGGTTAGGCTGTCTTAAATTGAATATGCCATTTGGTTCTTTCATGTTGCTTTAATTTTTCTTTTGGTAAAAACAACAATCGATAATATTTTCCTGCAGCCCAATAATCTACAAAACTATCGTAATAACTACTACCCGGATTCCCACTCTGCCCACCAGGATACAATCCATAGGCCTCAATTCCATCGGTTAAATGTACCACCATTCTCCAACTAGGGCCATGATCTTCGGTGGTTGCATTGATAATATTCATGCCTCCTCCAATGGGTAAATTCATTCTACTTAAAGCAGGTATCTTGGTTAAATGCAATACCCTAGTTGCTTTAAATAAAGACCACTCTAATTTATTTTCTTTTTCTAGTTCCAATAATTTTTTAGTTGCATTTTCAACGCCCAAGTTAACTTGATCGTTAAAGTTTTCCACTTTGTCCTTGGTACGAATATCATCGGCTATTGACCAATTGGAATCTTTTAACATTTGATCTAATAATACAAAATCATCTGGCTTCGTTAATGGAATGGGTGAACCAGCCAAT
>Ga0304728_1000871_pt1 | contig 23537 bp, 18 predicted proteins | sample C_130625_MF_Meta_FD_190476 | JGI IMG/M metagenome (GOLD analysis project Ga0304728, IMG submission 190476) | Freshwater microbial communities from Lake Croche, Canada to study carbon cycling - C_130625_MF_MetaG (v2) (version 2) | ecosystem: Environmental > Aquatic > Freshwater > Lake | place... | reverse complement strand
ACAGATTACAATTATTACAATTCGATTTAACAAACATCTATAAGTCAATACAAATAAGGGATTAGAGCTGTTGGTTTGTGTAAAACATATTGTAAAGTGAGTTACAAGTATTACAACTAGCAATAGTTATTATATTTGAAATTAATTTAATAATAAATAAGTTAATATAGCGCCTTATTCATTATTTTTACTAAAAAATCAAATGTCAAATATAAACAGAAAACAGGCTTTCAATCTATTGAAAAAATCATTAGAGAATTTTAATTTCACACAAAAATGTGAGAATTGTTCGAATGAAGCTCAAACCAAGAAATTTTTAATTGACCCATTCTTTCTTCTTTTAAATTATGCACACGAAGATTTAATTCCTGAGTATGAAGCTGACTTTGGCGACAGGGTTAGCCATAAGGTTGACTATGCTATTAAATTGAATAGAAAGGATATAATCATTATAGAATGTAAAAAATTAACGAGTAAATTAACTGATAAAGAAGCTGGGCAATTAAGTAGTTATTTCCAAAATGCAAAGAATTCCAGAATAGCAATATTGACAAACGGTAAAGAATACCGTTTTTATTCAGATGTTGCATTGGCAAATACAATGGATTCAAAACCTTTCTTTGTATTTGATATTGAAAGTTATTCTGATAATGACATTGAGGGTTTATTAGATTTTGATGCACGCATTATTAATATAATTGACATCATATCAAAGGCTCAAGAATCTGTATTTATTGAAGATTTTGAAAATACATTTTTCAAAGAAATGACAAGTCCGTCACCTGAATTTTTAAAATTGATTCACAAGAGAATGATTTTTAAAACCAAGTATAATGAGGAACGAATAAAGGAATTAATGAACTCATCATTATTTAAATCATTAACCGAAAAAATTATACTTCACGAAACAAAAACAAATTCAAAATCTGCTGGGATTATTACAACAGATGAAGAAATACAAGCATACCATACCATAAGAACCTTACTCATTCAAAACAAGAAAATTCCTAATGAACGCATTACATACCGCGACCAAAAAGGAACATTTAACATTATGGTTGATGACAATCAAAAAAAGACAATTTGTCAACTTAAATTCACTGATTCGATTAGGAAAATTTTTATTGGAATGAACGATTATCCTCTAGATAGCATTGATGATATTTTGAAATTCAAGAATGAATTAAATGACAGAACTTTATCATTATTAGAATGAGGTTTTTAATTCAAGTAATTTAAGAAAGTAATAGTCCTAGCGAGGTCATAAAATATAGAGTCAAATCGTTGTTTATCAATGGCTTGACTTTTTTCTTTACCGACATTCTACCGACTTACTAGTCAAAGCATCATTAACATTTCAATATCACTTGCATTAATACTTTCAGCTTTTCTAATACGCTCCATTAACTGTAAATATTTTTTAGTAGGTATTCCCGCATAGGTTTTCTTAAAGTGCTTTTTATTTAATTCGTTGTAAAGTTCATCCTTTTTGAAATACTCTCCCAGTGTACTATATAAACCAGCTATCTTTTTACCTTGGGTTTGGCTTTCATACATACAACCTTTAAATGCTGTTCTATGATAAAAATAGGTATCTGCTAAATATAATTTACGACAAAGTTTGAGAGTCTGGGGACAAAGAAAATAATAAACCTTGCCTATTCCTAAATTTGAAGGAGTAGTAATTAATAAAACATTGTATTTAACTTCCTCACCATTATGCTTGTAATCAAATTCAATAAAAGGTTGAGCGCTTTTGGTATTAACAGAAATCGAAATACTACCTGTTTTCTCTCCGTATCTACTCCAAGATATTGTGCCACTTTGGGTTTGGTTAGGTTTTAAATAACCGTGCTTTTTCAAAAAGGAAATATCTACCTTTTTAACCTCATCGTATAAAATAGGAAAAGTGGGGGGCTTTGGCATTTAGAATATCACTTAATATACTTAGACAATTCTAATTTATAACTATCATATTCTTCTTGAGTTATTAAACCTAAATCTAGTTTTTCTTTAAACGCCTTTAATTTTATAATTGCTTCTTCACTACTCATTGGCGCGTTAGGGTCTATCAATTCCTTTGTAAGTAATGAGCCGTCAATTGAAAAAGTACTTATTTCCATACCTTGTGAAGAAAAAACAATAAAAGCAATAGCAAAACCCAAACTTTTTCTCACTCCAATTTTTGTTACCGTACATTCCGCTCCACTCCAACCTTGTCCTTGAAGTCTCAACGTTGACATAATATCTGCTACTGGAATAATTGAAGATATTGGGTCAAGACTAAAAATATAGGAAAAATGAGTGTTTTCAGTAGCGCCTTGAATTGTTAGAGGTATCCCAAGTTTAAATTTATCCCCTATGCCGTAAACATTTCCTTCAGAATCTTTAACAAATTTAAAGGTTTGCCCGTTATTAAATTGTTTTGAGAATTCTTTCATCTCTTTTGTGTCTGAAGCAAAAGATTTATTTTTTGATAAGTCTAAAGTGTCAAATTGCGAATAAGAGGTAGTTGCAAAAAGTATTATCGAAACAAGTGCTGTTGTAATTTTCATTTTAATTTTTATTAATTTAAATTTTAAACTAAATATAAATATTCTATTTGGATTAAACAATAATTAGATGTTTTAACAATTCCCAATTGTATTGTTTCGGATGCTTTTCAAAAAGTAAACACTAACTGTTTTCACCTCATCAAACAAGGTCGGGAAAGTATTGGGCTTTGACATTTAGAATTTATTTTGGAATTGAAACTTGTGTTAGGGCTTCCACCTTGCGCAAGCAAGTTAGATCCCAGATGACTTCGGTTGTTTGGGGTTTTTCGATTATAATAAATTAGAAGAGAGAAATCGTGTGGGTTCAACCCCGAGTTGTCGGGGCAGCCTCGAGTACAAAAACCCTGACGTTATGTTGGGGTTTTTTGTTATTGAAACTTGTGTTAGGGCTTCCACCTTACGCAAGCAAGTTAGATCCCAGATGACTTCGGTTGTTTGGGGTTTTTCGATTATAATAAATTAGAAGAGAGAAATCGTGTGGGTTCAACCCCGAGTTGTCGGGGCAGCCTCGAGTACAAAAACCCTGACGTTATGTTGGGGTTTTTTGTTATTGAAACTTGTATATTTTGTGCTTTCATATGCGCAGAATTAATCTTCAAATAACTGTTTTTAGATTCCCTAAAAAAATCACTTATGTCTAAACCAGCAATCTTGGCGTTCGTTTTCGTACATTTTAAATATGGTATTAACAGGCGTCCCGTGTCTCAAATAACTGTTAAATTGTGTTCTTGCTAAATAATTAAATGCTCCCATATCACCCGTAAACGCCGTTTGGTTGGTGCTATTGGCAGATTCATGAATAGCGCACAATTTTTTAATGAAATCGAAGAACATCGGAGCTGTACTGCCAATTACGCCACAATTTAAGAGCGTTTCAGATTTAAACTTACTTTCATAATCAGCATAATCGCTTATGTTGTTGCGCAAATGCGTAGAATGATCTCTCATCCAATCATTATCGAGCGTTTTTGGCTCGTCACCACAAAAAATAGAGGATGGATTTTCGATAAAAAAGGGATCATTAAAAGGATTTTTAACCAGAGTTACGTCTGTTATATCGGTAATGAAAATACTTTTAAAGAGCTGAACATGCTGTTGCAGAAAATCTTGGTACACAAAATACCGATAGACATTGGGATTATATTGATTATTGTAATCTATTTTTAGAAATGAAATATATTCATTTTTAAATTTTTCACAGGTCTCTAAAGTGAAATTGTTGTGAAAAATTATACCTTGTACCTGTTGTTTCGCAACAGATTCAGCCCAATCACGCACTAATTCATAATGATCATCATCAAGCGTTGTATTGCGATTTACATCATGCACCCCAGTAATATGGCATGCCATAATAACATTGGAGTTTGGACGAAAACCACGAATTTCGAAAGCCATAGGTTAAATATTGATCAAGTTCTCTTTTTTCATGGTTGAGCAAATACTATTTGGAATATTTCTGTGATAAATATATGTTCGTAGATCAACTTTTTTTACGCGAAATAGCGTTTTGGCTCTTTCATAAAAATCAGCATCGGCTGCGAAGCCACTTTTGAAGGAAAAGCTTGAAAATACTTTTTTACGTCCAAATAAAGTTCCGAAGAGGACCGTTTCATCTAAATGAATGAGTTTTGTTACATCATTTTTATCAGGAACATAATAATCGTCCTCAGTATCCACGATTGTTTCAGTGGTAGAACAAATCAAATCATTCTCTTTTATCTCGCGAAGACAAGAGCTTAAATGATTCGGTTTATATTCATCGTCACCATCAAGTATGGTTATAAATTCACCAACACTATTTAAAACTCCACGATTGATTGATTGTGATTGACCTCGATTACTATGTCGGATATAGATTATTTTATTTTCGTGTTTTTCAACATATTGCAACAAGGACTCACGATGAGAATCAGTACTACCATCGTCAATAATAATGAGCTCGAAATCTTGAAAATCCTGCGTTAATACTGAATCAATGGCTCTTTTAATATAAGAAAAATCGGTATTGTAGACAGCCATTAGGACTGAAATTTTTACTTGTTTTAACATAGAATGCTTACTGCTCAAAAATTGATTTATATAAATTACTTTTTAATCTTTCAAATTAATGCGTGCACAAAATTTATTTTAGGGCGCAAGTAACTCATTTTTCTTTTTAACTAGGTTAATTTCTTGTTATTTTAACGATTAATCGAATTTTTCGAAGATTGTATAGAAACAAATAATTCCTCTTCGAGTCTAATAAAAGTTCTAATAAGACCGATAACCCCCAAATATAACCTACCAATCCTCCCATTCAAATCTGATTTTTCTGGCTTAGCTGGGCTTAGGTTGGTTTGGTTTGTTTAATTAAAAGTGTTTTTTGCTGTGCCTTGATAAAGCAATTTTGGAATTTTGCTTTGAATAATCTTCCCAATCTTCAATTAATTCTTGAGAATACTGTTTAGTCACTGAAATTGGAATATGCTCTACCAAAACATTTGTTTTGTCCAAACCAAAATCCTCCGCAGGTTTGAGACCAGTTGATTTTATAAATCTATAGGTTTTAACTGCTAAAATTTGATAAGGCGTTAATAAATTATTGGTCGCTACTCTTGAATTTAATACGATAAATTTAAAATCTGCCTCGGAAAACTCTCCCCTAACCGATTCGAAAACACTTTGTCCGGTCAATTCGCCTTTTTCAATCATTTTACATTGAATCTGACGCATCAGGTATTCTGTTCGCACTTCTTCCTTAAATCCAAGATGTAAACTCACATAATAACAAGATTGGTCTATTACTTCATGAACAGAATAATGCAAGCCCCATGGTTCATTTAATATATCGAAATGCAAGAACCAAATAACACCTGCCTTTCTAGGTCGTTTTCTAAATAAGGAATAAAAAATAGTGGCGTCTAATTTATTTGGATTGTCACTTCTGGTTGGATAAACAAGATTAGTGGCTTCATAAGGAACAATTTTATCCTTATTTATTGCATTTATTAAAGGAACAATTTTAGACATAGGGACATATTCCGTAATGCGCTTTCGGAGCAATCTCGCCTTAAAATACATAAACAACAAACCAAAGAAGGTTAAGGAAAGTATTAAGGTAAACCATCCTCCATGGGCGATTTTTCCAATATTAGAGAAAAGGAAAATCCCTTCAATGCCTAAGAAAACCACAAACATCAGGATATAAGCAAATTTTTGTTTTGGGTGTTTTAAAATCATCAGAAATCCCAACAAAATGGAAGTCATTACCATGTTGATAGTAATTGCCAACCCATAAGTGGCTTCCATATTGGCGGATTTCTTAAAAATAGCGATCACTAATAAACATCCTGCCATTAAGAACCAATTAATAAAAGGAATATAAATTTGACCTTGGTGATCTGAAGGAAATTTCACTTTAAGATTGGTCCATAAATTCAACTTAATGGCCTCATTCATTAAACTAAACACCCCTGTAATCAATGCTTGCGAGGCGATAATGGCGGCAGAGGTGGCAATTACAATGGCAAAAGGAACCATGGATGAGGGAACCATTGCATAGAATATTGTTTGTTTGGGTTGCAAAGCAAAGCCATCTGTAAGACAAAGCGCGGCTTGTCCAAAATAATTCAATAATAACAGACCACTGATAAAGGTCCAACTAATTCTGATGTTTCTTTTTCCACAATGACCCAAATCAGAATAAAGTGCCTCTGCACCAGTGGTACATAAAAATACAGCGCCAAGTACCCAAAATCCACCTTTGACATTTACCACAAGATTATAGGCATAATAAGGATTAAATGCTTTTAATACTTCTGGATTTTTTGCTATGTTAATGAGTCCTAAGTACCCTAAAAAACAGAACCAAACAATCATTACCGGACCGAAGGCTTTTCCAATAGCGGCGGTACCAAATTGCTGAATAATAAAAAGAACAATAATAATTCCAACTACAAACGGCATTACGGGAAAGTTGGGGAAAATAGTTGTTATTCCCTCCGCTGCGGAAGAAATAGAAATCGCAGGTGTAATGAAACCATCGGCCATAAGGGTAGCACAACCGATGAGCGCTGGAATGATAATCCATTTTACCCGCCTTTCTTTCAAAAGAGCAAAAAGAGCAAAAATCCCCCCTTCACCATTGTTGTCAGCATTAAGAGCAATATAGATGTATTTAATCGTGGCCAATAACAATAGTGTCCAGAAAACAGCCGATAGTCCCCCCATAATAAGCGGGGCAGAAAAGTTTGAACCCCCTGTTATGGTTTGAAAAACATATAATGGAGAAGTACCAATATCGCCGAAAACAATTCCAATTGCTACTAATAATGTTGCCGCGCTGACCTTCTTTTTCGCCGAATTGTCCATCGATTTTATTTTAAGTTTACAAATTTGCTTTAAAAAAAGAAAATAGCTGTAATAAAATCATGATTTTATTCTATTAATAAATTCTTCTTGAACTGGATATCCTAACATTTTGGCTTTTTCAGCATATGGGAGTGCATTTTTATTGTCTGAAATTAAATTATAAGCAATGGATAGATTGTAATTTACAAAGGAATCGTTTGGCTTTAATTGTACCGCTTTATTTAAATCTACGATGGCTTCTTTGTATTGCTTTAAATTAATTTTTGCGGTTCCCCGATAAAAATATCCGCTGTAATCCATTGGGAATAATTCAATCAATCTTGATCCTTGCTGAATGGTATTATCAAATTGTTGATTACTTAGAAACTCCGCTGCTACACTTTGTTCTATTTGAAGATTTTTAGGGAATAATTGAGCTGCCTTTTGGAAATCTTTAAGTGCCTCTTGATGCTTTTGCATTTTTGAATAACTAATGCCTCTATTGAGATAAACCTCATAATTATTTTTATTTCTTTCCAGCGCTAAGGCATACATTTCCATGGCCTCCTTAAATTTATTATCAAGGGCATACATATTGGCCATATTACTATAAATTAAGGGGTCTCTTACACGCGCTTTAACAAGTACTGCATAATCATTGAAAGCCAAATCCATTTTGCCTTGTTCACGATAATAATTTCCTCGGTTCTTGTAGGCAACTTCTACACCGGTTTGATCTACATGAATTGTTTGACCATTTTGAGAGATTTTGAAGGGGTGTTTTTTAATTACATCCGTCCACAAAGTTTCAGAATTCTGCCAAATACCGACACGCTCATAACACAACTTCATAAAAACTAAGGTTATAATAATGGAACTAGCATACAATACTTTTTTTCGTTTTTGAACCAATTGATCTGCAACACTTGCCATAAGAAAAAAAGCTCCTAAATAAGGGAGATAGGAATATCGATCGGCCATGATAGCAGAACCTACTGAAATAAATTGTAGTACTAAAGCAATCATCAAAATAAAAACGCCCATTCCTAAGAGAAAAGGAGTGAATAAGTTTGATTTTTTTCTCCATAATAAAAACCCAGGAATCAATACGATGCAAAGAGATATAAAAGGTGTTAAATAATAGAAGAAGGGTAAATTACCTGAATCACTTAAGCCAGGATAAGGATAAAAAGCTGATAGATTATAAGGGAAAAACAATTTAACCCAATACATTATAAAACCATAGGAGGCAAACATTAATTGTTGAACCCAAGTGAAAACCTCATCGGCAGCAATAGCTCCTTTACTTTGTATTTGCAAGGCATTCCATCCAATCCATATTGAAAATAGTAAAAGGGGAATCTTTTCAAGAATGTTTTTTAAGGTAATCTTCTTGTGGTAAAAGTAATCCAAAAGCAATAGGACTAGGGGCAAGGGAACTGCCATTGCTTTACTTAAACATGATGCAATAAAAACGAGAGCTGTAAATAATAAGAATAAATAATTCTTAGTTTTTAAATAAAGTAGATAAAAAATTAGACTTAATAAAAAGAAAAAAGCATATAAAACATCTTTTCTTTCAGCAATCCAAGCCACACTCTCCACATGCATGGGATGAATACCAAACAAAAGAGAGCAGAAGAAGGAAATGTATAGATTTTTTTTGGTGAGATAATAGATAAAAATAAAGACCAAAAGTACATTGGCTAAGTGCAGTCCAACATTCCAATTGATATAAGACCCTATTTCTAAACCCGATTCTTGATAATTATACGCCAAAGTCAACATGGTCAAGGGATGGTAATTGAGCATTACATCCGTAGTGGGTGAAAAAAGAGAATCTAACTTCTCATCATCAAATGATCTTATTAATGATTGTTCGGTTACGTAACCGTTATCATCCCAATTCGTAAAACTCTTCTCTGGGTCAAAGGCAGGTTGGTAGGCTATTAATGTTAAAATAATAGCTAAAAAGGCAAGTAGATAAACTACTATTAAACTTGATTTAGCAGTTGGGACTGCAATTTGTTTTTGTTTTTTATGCGCTTGCTTCATGGCATTTTTAGCAATAAATCTAAGGCTTTACTTTTTTTAATTGTTCAAGAGCTGCTTTTACTTCTCGATCTTGCGTATTTAAGACCATATAAAGCCCTTCTTCTGTCCATAGTTGTCGCGCTAGTTCAGCTTTGATATTCTCCCCAATAAGCTTTTGACTGCGACTGAATGCACTAGGATTGAATTTCACTTTATAATTCTTCGCTGCATAAGTAGTAAACTGATTCAATATTAAAGTTGATACTTGAAACTGTTTCACAAAATCACTTGGAGATTTCCATTGTCCTCGCTTATTTTGAATGTAATCAAAAGCAAAAGAACCAAAAGAACCGCTCCAAAGCAATTCTGTTAAATAATCGCTTCTATCGGTGGTGTCATACGCCACAAAAACATCGGGTGTGATTCCTCCACCACCGTATACTGTTCGACCAGCAAGGGTTTTAAACTTAAGTGAATCTGCAAATAGAGTAGTGTCAACATGATACATTTCCCCGTTTGCATAACGTTCTTCATCACGCATATAGGCATCATAGTCACCATTGTATGGTTTTTGAATACAACGACCTGATGGGGTATAATATCGTGCAATAGTAATTCTTAAATTAGAACCATCTCTTAACGCCCTGTCTTCCTGTACTAAGCCCTTACCAAAGGATCTTCTTCCCACAATAATGGCCCTATCATTATCTTGTAAAGCACCGGCTAAAATTTCACTTGCAGAAGCTGATTGTGCATTAATAAGAACAACCGCCTTCATATTTTCTAGAATACCGCCAGATTTTGAGTAATACACTTTTTTGCCGTCAATTCTACCTTTTGTTTTTAGCATTACTAAACCTTCCTTCAAAAACTCATCGGCAATATCAGTTGCTGCTGTTAAAACTCCACCACCATTATTTCTTAAATCTAATATAATTTTTTTCATCCCTTTTGCTTTTAATTTAAGCGCTTGTTCATGAAATTCTTCAGCTGTTGGAATTGAAAATTGATCGATCAAAATATAACCTGTTTCCTGATCTATCATGTAAGCAGAGAGTACTGTTTTAATTGGAATTTCACCTCTTTGAATAGAAAAATTAAGTGCTTTACGATTTCTAAGAACCGTGATATTAACTTCTGTTCCTACATCCCCTTTAAGATTTGATAAAACTTTATCGTTGTTTATTTTCTTTCCTATAAAAGGCTTTCCAAAAATTTTAATGATTTTATCTCCTGCTTTTATTCCAATATACTCGGCTGGTGCATTAGGAAGAACACTGGTGATACATACCGTATCGCGAATTATTTGAAATCTTATGCCTACTCCACCGAATTTTCCATCTATAGATTCCGTTACAGACTGCATTTCTTTTGCTGTGATATAATTACTGTGCGGATCTAAATGATGCAGCAATCCTTGAATGGTAGATTCGAAAATTTGGTCTTTATCAATAGGATCTACGTATCTCTGGTCTAAAATATTCAAAATATCTTGAAGTTTTTCTACCTCAGCTTCGTTAGACGAAATCTGAGTGCTTACATGAAAAAACGAACCTAATAACAAACCTATCGCTAAGCTTATTGCTATAACTAAAGGAAGGATATAATTTGCTTTTTTCACTTCAATTTCAGACATCATCTATGTTTTTAATTTGTGTTACTTCTATTCCTGCATTCTCTAAAAATAAAATTCCAGAAACATCTTTGTAGGACTCTATAAATACAACCCTTTTAATTCCTGCCTGTAAAACTAATTTACTGCAATCTTTACAGGGAGAATGCGTAAGATATAAGGTTGCACCATGACAATTATTGGTAGATTTTGCTACTTTCAATATAGCATTAGCTTCGGCATGTAAAACATACCAATGCGTTTCTCCAATATCATTTTCACAAGAATTATCGAATCCTGCTGGGGTGCCATTATAACCATCTGAAATAATCACTGAGTCTTTCACGATGATTGCACCCACTTTCTTCCTTTGACAATAAGAAAGCATTGCCCAACTGGTAGCAAGTCTCAAATACGCTTTGTCGTAACGGGATAACTTTTTATCAATTTCTAACATGTGACAAATTTATTGAATTAATCGTGCTTTAGGAATACTTTATGAAAAGAACTTATAACGTTTAAGAGACACTTCCGGATCAAGAGCTTTTCCATCTATTAGATATTCTGTCATTTCTAATGCTAATCTTGGCGCTAAAAGATATCCCTTTGCTCCTAAACCATTAAATATATGAAGCTTGGAAAATTGTGGATGCGTCCCCATTGTTGGTCTCCTGTCCATTGTAGTCGGTCGAATACCAATCGGGTGCGAAAGCACTTCAACTTCTTTGTCGGTAATATATTTTAATTGATCTAATAAGTGATTTTTTGCCGATTCAGTGGGGGCTAATTCTTCATTGTCCCACTCATAAGTGGCACCAATTCGGAACTTTTGTTGGCCTAATGGAAAAACAAAGCACTTTAAATGAAGCGATTCGTTTTCTGGAAAAATATTTGATTTTATTTCTAAAGTTTGACCCTTAGTGGATTTAACCGGGACATTCATGAAAAAGGGGCAGCTAGAATTTTTGTAACCCGTACAAAATATAATATGATCGAAAACTTCATTTTCATAGGTGCCCAACATTGGGTCTAGCTGAGATGGGATGAATGTTTTAGACTTCAGCAAACCAAGATCAGAAAAATAGGCGCGATTCTTTAAATAATAATCTTGAGCATGGACAAAAAAACCACTTTTAACCAAGCCTGTCCCAAAAGTAGTTTTATAATTTTGCGGTGCCTCGGTTTCCAAAAGAGGGATTAAATGTGCTTGAAAATCTGGAAGCATCTGCTTTGTTTTCCACTCCTCTCGTTCTTGTTCAGAAGGAAATATTCTTCTTATTACAAGAGGTTCTGCAAGTGTAATGTTTAATAAACGCTCCAACGATTTATAAAAATCCCAGCTGTAATTTAAAAAATCTGCTGCGCGCCACGAAAGAGTCGTTCTTCTGAACACCAATGGATTAACCATTCCAGCCGCTACCCGGGTCGAGTGATTTTCTCCATCATCTATTATTTGTACAGCTTGATTTCTTTGCAGTAAATGATGCGCGAGAGATGTGCCTGCAAGACCGCCTCCGATTATTAAAAATTTCTTAATCTTTTGTTGCTCCATTACTTTGCCATTGCTAGTACAAAAATACTAATTTCAAGGGCTGGGTAACGTTTATTAATGATGGAGATCATGGCCTCCAGGGTTGCGCCTGTTGTAACCACATCATCAACTATGACAATGTGTTTATATTGACGCCAGTTGTTGCTTAATTTAAATACATTTTCAACATTTAACCTGCGATGAAAAATTGATTTTTTAGTTTGACTTTTAGTGTTTTTAATTTTCCGAATAAAATTACAATCAACAGGCACTTTTAAAATGGCCGCAATACCCCAAGCCAACTGCTCACTTTGGTTGTATCCTCTACTAAACCTTTTTCTCCGATGAATGGGAACGGGGATGAAAGCGTCAACTTTAATTCCCTGATTTTTTTGTAACCAATCATTCCCCATCCATTTACCTAATTGAACGCCTAATTGAGCTTTAAAACCATACTTTAATTGATGTAAAATCTTTTGTTCATGAGTACCTTTTTCAAAATAAAATAAAGCGTAAGTAGTATGTATTTTAACCCTGCCCCAAAATAATTTATCTAAGGTGTTTTCTCGTGTAGAAGGATCAAAATAAATCATGTGAATTTCCATCAAACAAAATGCACATAAATTACGCTCTTCTATTAATAATTCTCTGTCACATGTTAAACATAAATTTGGGTAAATAAGATTTACCATTTCTTTAAAATAAGACTTAAAATGATAATAAGTACGATAGAATAAGGCTTTCAAATAAATTAACAAGTACGTGTTTATAAAGTTTGAAAATTTCCTGAAAATAGAAATCAAAATCAAATAATTTTATTCGTGTTATTACTCATAAGAAATAATAGTTAATAAAGCGCTAAAAAGTTATCAAAATAGTAATTTTTTTTGTGTGAATATCTTTTGTTTTTATGTTGATAAGGGCGGCATCGTTTACTGCAAATAGGTTTGCGAAAAGCGATGTTAATAAGAGTAAAAAATTGTTGATTTCTTTACTTGGTTTTAGGTTTAATTATGATAAAATTTGTAAGCCTCAATCAAACGATGTTTTTCCAAATTAATTGGAATTATTTCACACAATAAAGGAGGAAACAATTCTTTTTCAAGAAAAACAAAATAACACTTCCACTTGTTAGTGATGAAGATTAATTTAAAAATATAATAACGAAATGGAAAAAAATAACGAACCCATCTTAATTTCTAACAACAATCGTTTTGTATTGTTTCCAATTCAACATGACGACATTTGGGCTTTTTATAAAAAAGCAGAGGCAAGTTTTTGGACTGCTGAAGAAATCGATTTATCCCCAGATTTAATAGATTGGGAGCATAAATTAAATGATAATGAGCGTCATTTCGTCAAGCATGTTCTTGCATTTTTTGCGGCATCTGATGGAATTGTAAATGAGAATTTAGCAGAAAACTTTTTATCTGAAGTGCAGTATACTGAGGCTAAATTTTTCTACGGATTTCAAGTGGCGGCTGAAAATATTCACTCTGAAACCTATTCTTTGCTTATTGATACCTACATTAAAGACACTGCTGAGAAAGCGCATTTATTTAATGCAATTGATACTTTAGATTGTGTTCGTAAAAAAGCAGAATGGGCATTAAAATGGATTGAGAAGGGAACTTTTGCTGAACGATTAGTTGCTTTTGCAGCGGTAGAAGGCATCTTTTTCTCTGGATCTTTTTGTTCTATTTTTTGGTTGAAAAAGCGCGGGTTAATGCCAGGACTTTCTTTCTCCAATGAATTAATTTCAAGAGACGAAGGCTTGCATTGTGACTTTGCTTGTTTGTTGTATACCAAACATCTAGTGAATCAATTGCCGAAAGAAAGAGTGAAGGAAATTATTATGGATGCCGTATTAATTGAAAAAGATTTTGTTACGGATGCTTTACCTGTAAAGCTTATTGGAATGAATAGTGATTTAATGAGTCAATATATTGAATTTGTTGCCGATCGTTTATTGTTGGAATTAGGAAATGATAAAGTATATAATGCTACCAATCCTTTTGACTTTATGGAAATGATTTCTCTTCAAGGTAAATCAAACTTCTTTGAAAAACGAGTGGGTGAATACCAAAAAGCAGGTGTTATGGCAGGAAAAGATACTCAAACATTTAGCTTGAGCGAAGAATTTTAAATAGAATAAGAAAAAAGAATGCATATGTACGTAGTTAAAAGAGACGAAAAGAAAGAGCCAGTAAAATTTGATAAGATCACTGCTCGAATTATTAAAATGTGTTACGGTTTAGATCCCTTGGTGTCTCCAGAGGCTGTTGCAATGAAAGTTATTGAAGGAATTTATGACGGTGTGTCTACAACAGATTTAGATAATTTGGCGGCGGAAGTTGCTGCTGCTAAAACAATTGATCACCCAGATTATGCCTTACTTGCGTCTCGGATTGCAGTATCCAATTTACACAAGGAAACCAAAAAGACTTTCTCTGATGTAATGCATGACTTGTATTCTTATGTAGATCCAAAAACAAATTTACCTGCAGCCTTATTATCCAAAGATGTTTATGATATCGTAATGGAAAATAAAGAGGAATTGGATTCAAGTATTATTTATGACCGTGATTTTAGATACGATTATTTTGGATTTAAAACATTGACGCGTTCTTACTTGATGAAATTAAATGATAAGATAGCAGAGCGTCCTCAACAAATGTTGATGCGGGTTTCTTTGGGTATCCACAAAAACGATATTAAATCTGCAATTATTACTTACAACTTGATGTCTGAAGGTTGGTTCACTCATGCTACTCCTACTTTATTTAATTCAGGTACTCCTAAACCTCAAATGTCTTCTTGTTTCCTGTTAACCATGAAAGAGGATAGCATCAGCGGTATTTATGATACATTGAAATCATGTGCTCAGATTTCTCAGTCTGCTGGCGGAATAGGATTGGCTATTCACGACATTAGAGCGACGGGTTCTTATATTAAAGGAACCAATGGAGCATCAAATGGTATCGTACCTATGTTGCGCGTATTCAATGACACTGCAAGATATGTGGACCAAGGAGGAGGAAAAAGAAAAGGTTCCTTCGCTATCTATATAGAGCCTTGGCATGCTGATGTATTTGACTTCCTAGATTTGAAAAAAAATCATGGAAAAGAAGAACAAAGAGCAAGAGATTTATTCTTTGCACTATGGATTCCAGATTTATTCATGAAACGCGTAAAAGAAAATGGGGAATGGACTTTGATGTGTCCGCATGAATGTCCGGGGCTTTCTGATACACATAGTGAAGAATTTGAAGCACTTTACACGAAATACGAAAAGGCAGGAAAAGGAAGAAAAACGATTAAAGCACAAGATTTATGGTTTAAAATTCTAGAGTCTCAAATTGAAACTGGAACGCCTTATATGTTGTACAAAGATGCAGCGAACGCTAAGTCCAATCAACAGAATTTAGGTACTATTAAATCCTCTAATCTTTGTACAGAAATTATTGAATATACAGCTCCAGATGAAATTGCTGTATGTAATTTAGCTTCTTTAGCATTACCTAAATATATTAACGAAAAGGGTGAGTTTGATCACAATAAATTATTTGAAGTTACTTATCAGGCTACCGTGAATTTGAATAGAATTATAGATGAAAACTTCTACCCTGTGGAAGCAGCAAGAAAGTCAAATATGCGTCACCGTCCAATCGGATTAGGCGTACAAGGTTTGGCTGATGCTTTCATATTGATGGGATATCCATTTGAATCAGAGGAGGCGAGAACGTTAAATAAGGAGATTTTTGAAACTATTTATTTTGCCGCAATGACCGCTTCAAAAGATCAGGCATGTGAATTTGGAGCATATGAATCTTATGCAGGTTCACCAACCTCACAAGGAATTTTCCAATATGATATGTGGGGAGTTACACCAAGTTCCCGTTGGGAATGGGATGTCTTAAAAGAAGAAGTTAAAAAGCATGGTGTAAGAAATTCATTATTACTTGCTCCAATGCCTACTGCATCTACAGCTCAAATATTAGGGAATAATGAGTGCTTTGAACCATACACCTCTAATATCTACACACGTCGTGTTTTGTCTGGCGAATTTATTATTGTTAATAAGCATTTATTAAAAGACCTGGTAAAAAGAGGTTTGTGGGATAAAGAAATGCGTCATAAAATCATGACTGCAAATGGTTCCATTCAAAGTATCAAGGAAATTCCTCAAGATGTTAAGGATCTTTACAAAACTGCTTGGGAAATTTCTCAAAAAGCAATTATTGAACTTGCTGCAGATAGAGGCGCTTATATTTGTCAAAGTCAATCACTTAATATCTTCATGGAAAATGCCAATTTTGGTAAATTGACTTCCATGCATTTCTATGGTTGGGAAAAAGGACTGAAAACAGGTATGTACTACCTAAGAACTAAAGCTGCTACTGATGCGATCAAATTCACAGTAGATAAAGTGATGGAAGAAGAGCCAAACGTTAGCTTGATTGAGCCAACTGCTGCTGAAATAGATGCGGCGGCGCTTGCATGTTCTTTGGAGAATCCTGATTCTTGTGAAATGTGTTCTGGATAGAATTATTTTCTGTCGAGATTCTCAAAATGTTTATAAAATCTATACAAGCACCCTTCCCCTTGGTGGAGGGTGCTTTCGTATTCTGTCTCCGGGTCTAAATCAATAGAGGTCGTCATCTTCGAATCAAAATTTGAAAGATAACTACCCATAAGATTAACAAATCCATATCCCCGAATGGTCGCATGAAATGCAAACTCTTTTACATTCGGACTCATTAAATCTTTGCTAAAAATAAACTTGCGGTTGTCCAAGCCTAATTGCTTTAATAAGGTGGCGGCAATATCACCTTGAGAACCAATATTACGCATTACTTTTCCTTTGTATTCTTTAGCTATTGGCTCACCAAAAAACAAGAGAGGAATATTAAAAAACTTAGTATCATAAGGTGTTGTTGCCATCGGAGTAGCGTGACCATGGTCAGAAATTATTACAAAAATGGTATTCTTGTACCAACTTTTAGTTTTACATTTTTTAATAAAATCTCCCAAACATTTATCCGCATAAACCATTGAGTTCAAATAATCCTCTTCCTCACCAGAAAATTTCTGCTTTCCTATTTGAGGATAATCATATGGGGAATGGGTGCTGCCTGTGAAGGCACATTGTAAAAAAGGATGGTGGGCAGATTTATCTATTTTTTTAAGCAGAAAATCATACAGGTCCTTGTCGTAGTAATTCAACTTCCCCTTTTTTAATCCCGCAGGGAAATCATTTTCATCTGCCAATTCATCAAATTCATGTTCCATTAAAAATCCTTTTATATTTCCATATTTCAAATCTCCACTAAAAAGATAATGGGTGCTATATCCTTGTTTTTTGAGTTCTTGATTAATGGTGGGTAATTTTCGGTGTTTATCTGGAAATAAGGAAATCGCATTTTCAGGTATGCTAGGGTAGCCGGCAAAAATGGAAGTATTTCCTATTTCTGATGTGGTATTGGTTGCATAAATTTTTGAGAACAAAACACCGGATTTACTCAGATGATCAAAATTAGGAGTCGCAGTCTGTTGATTAGGGTTAATAGAACCAATCACATTAGCTGACCAGCCTTCCATGATTAAAAAAACAAAGTTAGGCTTCTTGGCTGTTATAAATTGTATGTCATGATCTCTTTCAAATAAAAATAAAGAATCAATTAACACCTTATTTTCTTTTTCTTCAACTTGTGGAATGTGTTGTGCTAAATCGCTTTTATTGTAGACAACGAAACTATTACCGAAAAAATAAGCAGAATTAACTGAAATATCATTTACCACTTGATCAGTAGAATAATAGGATGCGTCAATATTGATGGGTATTTGCTGCCATCCACCGCGAGCAAAAAGAAAAAATACACACAAACTTCCAAGTGCTATTCCCACTGGCTGAAATATGCGACTAATTTTAGATGTGCCTTCTTGAGGATTTATTCTAGATAAAAATTTAAGCTTATATGCTAAATAGATCCCTATTGCTAATTCGAACAACAAAACCCCGAAAAATAAAAATGCAATGCTGTATTCTGCTGTTCTAAATACCTCGCCAGGCGTTGAAAGATGCATAAATACTCTAGAAGTAAGTTTATGGCCCCACTCATAATAGGCAACAAGTTCTCCGCTATGAATCAGACAAATTAGTAAGAATTCGGAATAAAACACAAGATAAACTATTGTCTGCGTAATTTTAGAGGGGAAATAACATGAAAGTAATTTGGCTAATACAAATAGGCCCATTAAATAACCTATAGTTGATAAATCAACGCGCAGTGAATGCGTGAAAACCCCTAAAATTTCTGATAATTCAGCCTGTTTACCTATTTCACTGTAATGAAATAAAAGAAAAATAATTCTTTGAATATCAAAAAATAAAAGCCAAAAAAGCACGAGAAAAAAGATTGATTTGGACAAAGTTGTTGCATGCTTCATGGCGTAAAATTAAATAAACATTTACATAACTTTAAATTAACATTCACCAATGACTATTTTTCCTCATAAATGACAATAAAATGCTGTAATTTTGTATTCAATTTTATTTTTAAATGGGAACGATTAAAACAATCAAAAGCGCATTAATTTCAGTATTCAATAAAGAAGGACTCGAAAACATTGTTAGAGAATTACATAAGAATAACGTAGTGTTATATTCAACAGGAGGAACCTTATCGTTTATTCAGTCATTAGATATTGAGGTTACGGCAGTAGAGTCTCTAACGGGCTACCCCGAAATCTTAGGAGGAAGGGTTAAGACATTGCACCCTGCAATTTTTGGTGGTATTTTGTACCGTCGTCATCTACAAGAGGACGTTGATACCTTGGGAAAATTTAATGTGCCATCAATTGACCTAGTAATTGTCGATTTGTATCCCTTTGAAGAAACATTAGCACAACAAGCTGAGGAACAAGAAATAATCGAAAAAATTGATATTGGTGGGATTTCATTAATCCGTGCTGCTGCCAAAAACTATGAGGATGTAGTGATTGTTCCAAGTATTGACTTATATGGTGCATTTTTAGACTTATATAAAGAAAATCATGGCTTGGATTTAACGGAAAGAAAATGGTTTGCTGGTCAGGCGTTTCAAGTATCTTCCCATTATGATACCATGATTTACAAGTATTTTAATGAGGGAAATTTTGATGCCTTTAAACAAAGCATGTCTAACAAATCAATCCTTCGATATGGTGAAAATCCGCATCAAAAAGCGGTGTTCTTCGGAGATTTAGAATCGGTATTTGAAAAACTTAACGGCAAGGAATTATCCTTTAATAATTTGTTAGATGTTGACGCTGCGGTAAATTTAATGCTTGAATTTAAATCCGAAAGGCCAACTTTTTGCATTTTAAAACACAATAATGCCTGTGGATTGGCTACGGCAGATACTATTTCAGAAGCTTATGATATAGCATTAGCCTCTGATCCAACAAGTGCCTTTGGTGGAGTCTTGATTTCAAATACAAGTATCAATTTAGATCTTGCGGGAAAATTAAATGATTTATTTTTTGAAGTTCTTATTGCCCCAGCATTTGACGCAGATGCAATTGAATTACTAAAATCTAAAAAAAATAGAATATTATTAATTCAAAAGTTATTTAATTTCCCAAAAGTACAGTTCAGGACGGCACTTAATGGTGTTCTACAACAAGAAAGAGACGAAAAAACAGTGTCCGATAATGATTTAGAAGTCAAAACAGTATTAGCGCCGAGCGAAAGAGAAATCCAAGACCTTCTGTTTGCAAATAAAATTGTAAAGCATACCAAATCAAATACTATTGTTTTAGTAAAGGACTCTTGTCTTTTAGCAAGTGGAACGGGACAAACTTCAAGAGTAGATGCATTACAACAGGCTATTCACAAAGCCAAAACATTTGGATTTGACTTAAATGGAGCAGTGATGGCAAGCGACGCATTTTTCCCATTTCCAGATTGTGTAGAAATCGCCTATAATGAGGGGATTAGAGCTGTAATTCATCCTGGAGGTTCTATTAAAGACTCCTTATCAATTGATTTTTGTGATTCTCATGAAATGAAAATGGTTTTTACAGGATTTCGACACTTTAAACACTAACTTTGTAATGCAAAACGAAACTTTTTTTTTGTTTTAAGGTAACAAGAGTTTACACAAGCACATATCATCATTAAAAATGGGATTATTTAGTTTTTTAACGCAAGAAATCGCAATTGACCTCGGTACGGCCAATACGCTAATCATTTGGAACGACAAAGTTGTTGTTGATGAACCATCAATTGTCGCAAAGGATATATCTACAGGTAAAATAGTCGCCATAGGTAAGAAAGCGCAGCAGATGCATGGTAAGACTCATAAACTTATTGAAACCATTCGGCCTTTGAAAGACGGAGTAATCGCCGATTTCCAAAGTGCTGAACAAATGATTCGCGGCATGATCAAAATGATTAACCCGGGAAGAAGCCTATTCAATCCAACATTAAGAATGGTTATTTGTATTCCTTCAGGGATTACCGAAGTTGAAAAAAGAGCCGTTCGAGATTCAGCAGAGCATGCAGGTGGCAAAGAAGTTTATTTAATTCATGAGCCCATGGCCGCAGCTATTGGAATTGGAATTGATGTGGAAGAACCAATGGGAAATATGATTATTGATATAGGTGGTGGAACTTCAGAAATTGCAGTAATTGCGCTTGGTGGGATTGTTTGTGATAAATCTATCCGAATTGCTGGAGATGATTTCACTAGTGATATCGAAGATTACATGAGAAAACAGCATAATATTCTGGTGGGTGAAAGAACCGCCGAACAAATTAAAATAGAAGTTGGTTCCGCATTAACAGAATTAGAAAATCCACCTGAACCGTATGCGGTAAGAGGGCGCGATTTAATGACGGGAATACCAAAAGAAATTATGGTGACTTATGATGAAGTAGCCAGAGCATTAGATAAAACGATTTCAAAAATTGAAGAAGCTATACTAAGTGCTTTGGAAATGACACCTCCAGAGCTTTCTGCTGATATTTTTAAAACTGGAATTTACCTTGCAGGAGGGGGTTCCATGTTAAGAGGTTTGGATAAACGAATTTCTGCTAAAACTAAACTTCCTGTTCATATTGCAGAAGACCCTCTGCGCGCTGTTGCCCGTGGAACAAGTATTGCTCTAAAAAATATAGACCGTTATCAATTCTTGATGAAAGCCTAGGAATTGTTTTTTAAGTAAAACACAATAATTGCTTGGACTTTTCTATTTTTGTACATGCAAAACCTCATCGCCTTTTTAAAGCGTTTTCGTGTCTTTTTATTTTTTGCGGCTTTGCAAGTCATTTGCCTATTAACTTATGTGCAATATTTGAGCTTCCCTAAAAGTCAATTTTTTACAAGTGCATCAAGCATCGGCGGTGAGTTTTATTCCTTTAAATATGCTGTAAATCAACATTTTGAATTAGAAAACTCCAATTTAAAACTTCAAAAAGAAAATATTTATCTCAGAAAGAGATTAACAAAGAATCTGTATCAGATTGATCGCAATCTATTTAAAATTAAGGATACGAGTTTTGAACAACAATATAATTACATACCTGCTTCTGTAATTAACTCAACAACAGGTAAAATGAATAATTATTTTACAATTAATATTGGGAAAATGCAAGGTATTAAGCGCGGAATGGGCGTGTTTTCATCCGATGGAGTTGTTGGGATAATACACAATACTAGTAAACATTATTCGGTTGTAAAATCTGTTCTGACACAAGATATAAACATTGATGTTCTCATACAGCCTATCGGATTGTACGGGTTTTTGAAATGGGATGGAAGAGATCCCACAAGAGGAACGATTTCTGGTATTTCAAATGACTTAAGAATTAAAAAATGGTCTAAAGTTTATACAAGAGGCGGCTCTGGTATTTTTCCAAAGGGAATTCTTGTCGGGCGTGTTGAAAGATTAGCGCCAGTAGAAGGAAAGCCTCTTTGGGATGTTGTTATAAAATTTAGCCAAGACTTTAGAAGTATTGACCGTGTTTATGTAATTAAAAACTTATTAATCGAAGAACAAAAATCACTAGAATTAGATGTTCCTGAGGATGAAGACAAGCCATTGATATGAAAATAATTGCACAACAAATTTTTCGTTTTGTACTTTTTGTTTTATTACAAGTATTTATTTTTAATCAAATAGAAATCGGTATTGGAATTACCCTACTCTTGTGCCCTTTGTATCTTATGTTACTGCCCTTCGATACTAATGTATTCATTCTAATGATCTTAGCGTTTTTAATGGGGATTAGTGTGGATGTAATGTCAGACACTTATGGTTTACATGCCTCATCTTTACTGCTTTTCGCTTATTTAAGGCCGATAATTTTTAATGTTTTTAGTCCCAGAGAAGGTTATGACGTGCTTAAATCTCCTACCATTTTTGATATGGGGAACACTTGGTTTCTATATACATTCGGAACACTTCTTTTAATTTATTTAACTTGGTTTTTCATGATTGAAATTTTTAGTTTTAATAAAATAGGTTATCTGCTTCAAAAGGTATTCCTTTCTTTAATTTTTACTTATCTAATAAGCTTGCTATTGCAAGTTTTCTTACTCAGGAAGACAACAAAATTATGAATCTAGAGAATAGAAAATATGTAATTATTGCTTTTATTTTATTAGTGGGATTTATATATACCTCTCGTTTATTTTATATGCAAGTTGTTGATGACACTTGGGTTTTGAGAGCGCAAGAGATTGCTGAGAAAAGAAAGGAGATTATTCCCCCAAGAGGCGTAATGTTTGACCGAAAAGGGAGAAAAATTGTTTCTAATAAAACCTATTACAACCTCATGATGACTGAGGAAAAAATCAAACATTTAGACACCTTAGCCTTTGCAAAATTAATTGGTTGGACTCCCTTAATGGTGAGGGAGCGCTTTAAAGAAATTGTAAAGGGGGAGGGAATTTATTACAATAAAAGTTCAGGCAAACACACGTCTAATTATCAAAAAATGAGGGCTTATCCTTTTTTGAAAGAATTGACATTAGATGAAATCACAAAAATATTAGTACATATTGATAATTTTCCTGGATTTAAAGAAGAGGTGACCAGTATGCGAACCTATCCTTTTGCCAATGGGGCTAATATTTTGGGTTATCTCAATGAAGCTAACAGAGAGGACATCGATTCAAAAAAAATAAATGCTGATCATTTTTATCGACCTGGTTCTAATATAGGAAGGTCCGGTATTGAGCGCTTTTATGAAAAAGAACTCAGAGGGCGAAAAGGTATACGATATGTGGTAACCTCTGCAATGAATAATGCGATTGAAAGTTATGCCCATGGTAAATATGATACCGTGGCGAAACAAGCTATTCCACTTAAATTAGGAATGGATATTGTCTTGCAAGCTTATGGGGAGAAATTAATGAAAGGGAAAAAGGGCTGTATTGTTGCTATTGAACCTTCCAGCGGTGAAATTGTCACGATGGTATCTTCCCCG
>Ga0304728_1000870_pt1 | contig 23546 bp, 8 predicted proteins | sample C_130625_MF_Meta_FD_190476 | JGI IMG/M metagenome (GOLD analysis project Ga0304728, IMG submission 190476) | Freshwater microbial communities from Lake Croche, Canada to study carbon cycling - C_130625_MF_MetaG (v2) (version 2) | ecosystem: Environmental > Aquatic > Freshwater > Lake | place... | reverse complement strand
CATTAACCGACAGACAGGTTCAAGCGGCAGTTAAACAAATTGGTAAGGAAGAGAACAAGGCAAAAACCTTGAAAATCAAAATACCAACACCGGGAGAGACAATTAAAATTGGTAGAAAGATAGGACAACAACTTAAAGAGAAGTATGGTTTGAACTTTAACCCAATTCTTATTGATATCACAAAGGTGACTTCGATATCACCAAAGGCGGTTCAGTTCGTAGGAAAGATGACTATTAAACGTGGGGATGTTTGTATGTGTTGTGCCAAAACTTTAACAGATGAGTTCTCTATGTTAACAAAGATGGGTAAAATTTGTGCGGGACATATGAAAGTAGAATATATTACTGACGCAAGTCAGGCGGAAAGATTCCGTGAGGAATACTTGAAGAGAGTGGATGAGATTGGTGAGATGGAGTTTTGGGTACCGAAGAACCAAATTAAGAAATGGGGTTCGGTTACAGAGATGGCGATTGAAAGTTTGTTTTGATTTAGAAAAATCCCCCCATCACACAAAGGTGGGGGTTATTTTTAAAAAATTTTATTATGAATATATTAGATAAAGTGGGGACAATTGCATCAGTTATCGCAATCACTTTTTGTTTAACAACTTTAATTGTTATTATATGGAACGTTTGATACCAAATAAGAAGTATGAAAATATGGTTTCAGAGATTATTGAGAACTTTGATTTTCAAAAGTGCAGAATTGTTATGACGCATCTTAATTGGCAATGGCACGGAAGAGGAGTACCAACAATTGACGATATGAAAAAGATGGTTAGAGGACACTTTATAGAGGTTATTGGTGATTTACACAATAAAGAAACTAATGTTAGGTATTATGAAAGATATACTGTCTCAAGCGGAGGATTTACTGCTTGGGGATACAAAAACAAGTATGGCAGTATTGATAGGTTGGGTTTAGAATTTATAGTTTCAGATTGGAATGTAGAACGAGAATAACAGATATTTATTTGTTATGAAAGTTTGTTTAAAAGGAGCCAAAAAGTTTTATTCAGAGTTAGAAATAAATGTTATTAAAAAGTTTATTGAATTTATTAATACCGACATTCCTTTGAATAAAGATGTTAGAATTGATTTTTTAAATAGGAAAACAGGAAAAATGACCACAGGTTCAAGACTAAGTCATAAGATTAAAGTTCTTACAAAGGATAGAATGTTAATTGATGTGTTAAGAACTTTGGTCCACGAATGGGTTCACGAATTTCAACATCAAAAATTGGGATTAAAAGATAACGACAAGATACAAGATATTGGTGGTCCAGAAGAAAATATGGCAAATGTCTTGGCAGGAATAATTATGAAGAAATTTCAAAAAGAATATCCCGAGTTTAAAAAGGTTATTTATTCTGGGGAATGATGTACTTTCAAAATAGAACTTATAAGATGGTAAAAGTTATTCTGTTTATAATTTGTATTGTTCTTTTAACTGGATGTGACCCATACAGGAGGATAAGAAAGCACGTCCCAAGACGAGACATAAAAAGGGCTATGAAGTATTCAACTTGGTATTAATTATGAGAAAACATATACAAAAAAATAAAGAGATAATAACACTTTTAATTGCTTATTTTGCGTTATTATCTCTTCTTATATTATTAGGTAGTTAGATATCCAAAAACTTTCTCCAAACTTTCAAAGATTTAAAATAATATTTCTCAAATGAGAAATAATTTTTCATTATAAATTTACTTGGATTTTTAGTAACCTCCTCAATTTTTGATGTAATCATAGGAATATTATTAGCACTTGCTTTTGAACCATTATACATCCAATCAGTATCATATCCAACAATTATTGGTATTTCTGTATGAACAAAATCTGCGGTTACAATATTAAATGATTCGGTATAAGATACTTGAAGTCCTACGTCCATAGTCTTAATAACTTTTAAAAAGTCGTGGTGTTCCATCCACTTGTGTTCTACTAATTTGTGTCTTGTGTTTTTAAATAACTCTCTGATGTTCTTAATTACAGTCTCACCTCTTTGTTCAATCCTTGTTCCGTTAATATGGAAATGAAGTATCTTATCATTTTTATCTGCATATGATATTGCGGCAATTGCTTGAGCCATTTGATTTTTTAATGGACGAATCGCACCGAAACAACCGATATTAATTATTGTTTTGTTTTTGCTACAACCAAACAATTTACAGAATCTTTCTTTTAAAGATTTAAAGAAGTATTCAGTATAACTGAAATTTCTTATTAATGGATAAAGGTTTGGCAAATAAACTGAATTAATACCAATACTATTAAAATCATTATTTGTATCTTCATTATTGAATGAAATAATTACATTCTCAATTTGAGAATATTCTTTAATCCAATCAATTGCAATTCCTTCATTTGCTAAAAATGGAATTTTAGAATGGACTCTTACCACAAATGATACTTTGGGCCAAAGAGCAACCAATTCTTTTAATTTATATGGTGGAACCCAAATAGCTTCCAAGATACAAATGTCAGGACGGAAATGATGAATTTCTCTATCAATACAATTTGCATCTACACATAATTTCAATTCACAAACAACGTTAATATTCTTTTCAAGAATTTTTTTAAGAAAACCTGCAGAGTTAGATAATCCTGCTTTAGAAGTAAATGCGCCCGCTGACTCATTATGCTTCTTCAACAAAATTAAAATTTTTGTTTTTTTCATTTTAGTAGTATTTTATTAGATTATTTTTAGTCAGATTAACAACTCCAGCCACCACAAACCATTATATTCATAAATAGTTTCAAAGTTACGTTGTGTTATTAAATTTAAAAGATTTTTTTTTTGAGAAAAAAAGGTAATAGTTTACAAAATAAAAAATGCAACTACTTTTAAAAAAAAATAAAATTATGACAAAACATTTAACTACAAAAAATTTTGGTTGGTTGATTACAGGCATCTTGATTTTTATGCTCGGACAATCAATTATTGGTAAATTAGACGGAGCGATGATTGAAAACTTTAAATTTATGCATCTTGAAAATTATATGATTGGAACAGGTGTATTAGAATTAATTGGTTTAATCTTGTTAGTAATTCCAAGAACATCAATCTACGGAGCAATTTTATTGAGCTGTATGATGAGTGGTGCGGTTGCACTTCATTTATCACTTATGGGTGGTAATATGGTTATGGCACCAATCACTATGGGAATACTCGCTTGGTTATCACACTGTCTTCGAACTTACCGATTACCTTTTGGAAAGTAAAAAAACTTTACTAAAAAAAACCCTCACTAAAAAGTGGGGGTTTATTTTTTCTGTATATTTATAAAGTAAAAACTTATGTCTGCTCCTCCTTGTTTAAAATATGTCATAACCAATATTGGTGATGTTGTCGGAACATTTACTTACAGAAGATGTGCCGACCTAAGATGGGAATCTCAGGAAACATTATTACCTGGGGAAATAAAAAATGTTTGGTTTATTGAAGGAACATATTCAACCGCTTTTGATACAATTATTAGAATAGGTGATGTTGAACTATTTCCGCCAACACCTTCAAATACAAGAACACCAACAAAAACGCCACCACCAACAAAAACTCCTACACCCACAAAAACCTCAACACCAACGAATACAAATACTCAAACACCAACAAAAACCTCAACACAAACTCCAACACAAACACCAACTAATACAAATACTCAAACACAAACACCAACTAATACAAATACTCAAACACAAACACCAACGAATACGGAAACTCCAACACAAACACCAACACCTACTAATACTCAAACACCAACTCAAACGCCGACTAATACAGAAACACCAACACCTACTAATACTCAAACGCCGACTAATACAGAAACACCAACACCTACTAATACTCAAACGCCGACTAATACAAATACCCAAACACCAACCCAAACATCAACAAACACACCTACTAATACATCAACATCTACTCAAACACCAACAAAAACGTTGGGGATATCACCAACCCCTACCGCTACTAATACACCTACTAATACTCAAACGCCAACTAAAACCACAACTAATACTCAAACGCCAACTAAAACCACAACTAATACACCAACAAATACTCAAACTCCAACTAATACACCAACAAATACTCAAACTCCAACAAAAACACAAACTCCTACAAACACTACAACACCAACAGTAACTCCAACAACACCACAACAACAATTTAAAATGACTTTAACCAATAATACCTCATTACAAATTAGCAAAATTATCTCAACTTCAAATCCATTTAGGATTGATTGGGGCGACGGAACTATAACTCCTTATGGTATAGGAACAATTCCTAATATAAATAAAACATATACAGGTACAACAGCATTTAATGGAACCGTAATAATTGAATCTTTACATTTAAGTACAATTTCTGATTTCATTACAAATGTTGCAACACCATCACAAACAGTTTCAGTAACATTTACAACAAATGAATTAAGTAATTTTTCTAATTTAATTAATTATTCAAATCCTTCCGCTTACTATTTTAAAATAACGGGTGATATAAGGTTCTTACCAAGAACATTAAAAACTTTTGACAGCTATGTTAATAATCTTACGGGAGATATTTCAAATTCACCTACAGGATTAACTATTTTTAATGTTAGAAAGGATGAAAGTAGTTTAACAGGAAATGTTTCGGGACTATCGCGTTCGTTAACCGCTTGTACAATTCTTGGAAGTAGTTCATTACAAAAAATATCAGGAAATACATCATCACTACCAAGACTATTAAAAAGTTTAGATATTGAAGGTGCAAACACTATAACAGGAAATGTTTTAGATTTACCTTCAGGATTAACAACCTTTACAATATATGGTAATAATACATTATCTGGAAATGTTGCAGATATTCCGTCTGGAGTTACAACGGTAAATATTCAGGGTAATAGTCCAGGAGGAAATACAATAAGTGGAAATACCGCTGACATTAATAGAAATTTTGGTTATTTCTTTTTAGGTGGTCTTAATACTTTAACAGGTAATGTCGCGGATTTACCACAAACCGCGGCAACAATTACTATTCTAGGATGGAATACAATAAGTGGTGATACAAACGATATACCAAAATATACATCAAATTTAACCATTTATAATTTTATTAGTACACCACCTTTGGGAAGTGCGACTACTATAAGCGGATGGGTCGGTAATTTTTCACCAAATTTAAAAATTTTAGTTTTAGGAGGAAGATGTGAAATAACTGGTAATACAAACAATATACCAAGAAATTTGACAAATTTAAGTATTCAAGGTATTAACACAATAAGTGGTGATTTATCAGGATTACCAACAGGACTAACATCATGCACTATTGCTGGAAATAACACTGTAAGTGGTGATTTATCAGGATTACCAACAGGAATAACAACATGCAATATTAGTGGAAATAATACTATAAGCGGAAACACTTCAATTTTTAACACAGGATTTTTATCAGGAGCATCGTCATTAAGTATTCAAGGTTTTAACACAATAACGGGAGACATTTCAAATTTACCAAATAAAATAAACTCCTCAGTTGTGGTAGGTGGTTTAAATACACTTAGTGGAGATATTGCAACATTAAAAACAACAGGCGCAACTCTATTTCAAATATTAGGAAATAATACTTTAACGGGTGATTTGAGTACAATTCCAAAAAGTTTTCAAAATATATATATATTAGGAAATAATACAATAACTGGATACACCGCAGGTCATATTTGGAATAGTAGTATGTCTCAACTACAAATTAATTCTTCATTACCCGGAGTAGGATTTACAAATACAGATATTGATAATATATTAAAGGACTTGTCGGCTTCAACAACAGCTTGGGCTTCACCTAAAGTAATAACATTACAAGGTATTGATACACCAAAAAGAACATCGGCTAGTGATGCCGCAGTTGCTTATTTAACTGGTAGCCCAAGAAGTGTAACAATAACATTATTATAAAAATATTTAATTAATAAATGGAATTCTTTATAAAGAAAAATGCGACGCTACCTGTTTTAAAGATGAAGGTGGTTGACGATGGAAAAGATGGACACAAAGAATTATTGAAACTTTTAGAAGTTTCAACCATTTATTTTACTATGATTGATACTGCGACGGGTATCAGTAAAATTACTTCTGCAAAAGGTTATATTACATCAATAAATCTACCCGAAGGTTCAACACCTGAATATTATTTATGTTACAAATTTAAAACAAAAGATGCAAATAAAATTGGTAGATATCAAGGTTCTTTCATTCTAAAGTATGGTTTAGATACTTTAATCTTACCAATAAGAGATGAGTTATATGTTAATGTTATTCAAAGTGTAAATGATGAACCAATTCCAAATCTTTATGGTTTTAAAATTCCTGTTAAATATTTAACTGACCCAGATTTTAAGATAACACCACCTATTAGTGATAGTCCAGGTCCTTTTACATACATAAGTGCAGATAATAATATTGTTAGCATAGTAGGAGATATCGTTAAAATTAATGGTATTGGACAAACTACTGTTACTGCAATACAACAACCGACAAGTGAGTTTGGAACCGCATCAATTATTGCAATATCTGTTGTAATATTGGCACCTACACCCTCTAATACAAGAACCCCGACTAAAACACCAACAAGAACCCCTACAAATACACCAACAAATACTCAAACTTCAACAAATACTCCTACTAATACTTCAACACAAACACAAACACCTACTAATACTTCAACACAAACACAAACACCAACACAAACGCCAACTAATACTTCAACACAAACACCAACACAAACGCCAACTAATACTTCAACACCAACACAAACTCAAACTCCTACTAATACAGAAACACCAACACAAACTCAGACTCCTACTAATACAGAAACCCCAACACAAACTCAAACACCGACTAATACTGAAACGTCAACTCAGACACCAACCAATACAGAAACATCAACTCAGACACCAACCAATACAACAACACCGACACCGACTGAAACCGCATTTCCGCCTGAAATTAGATACTTCCAAAGTTGTTGTCCACCAAATTTTTATATAAAAGTTTACGGTATTCCTTTTTACGAATTACCAACATTAAATGAAGTTTATTATGTTGATAGTACAGGATTTGTTGGTTGTGCAACTAATATTGATTTACCGGTAGGAACCCCTTACATAATAGGTGGTTACAATTCATTATTCTTACAAATTGATTGTACAGATTGTAATTCAATATTTATTTGTCCTACACAGACACCAACTCAAACTCCTACACAGACACCAACACCAACTAATACAGAAACGCCAACTCAAACTCAGACACCAACTAATACAGAAACGCCAACTCAAACTCAGACACCAACTATTACTTCAACTGAAACGCCAACTCAAACACAGACACCAACAAATACAATAACTCAGACACCAACAAATACAATAACTCAGACACCAACAAATACAATAACTCAAACACAAACTCAAACGTCAACCAATACACAAACTCCTACTAATACACCAACCAATACTGCAACACAAACTCAAACCTCTACAAATACTCAAACGCCAACTAATACTTCAACACAAACACAAACTCAAACACCAACTAATACTGAAACCCCAACTAATACCCCAACTCAAACACCAACAAATACAATAACTCAAACGCCAACTAATACCGCAACCCAAACTCAAACACCAACAAATACAATAACTCAAACGCCAACTAATACCACAACTCAAACACAAACTCAAACGCCAACTAATACAGAAACTCCAACAAATACCACAACTCAAACACCAACAAATACCACAACTCAAACACCAACAAATACCACAACTCAAACACAGACACAAACCCAAACGCCTACTAACACTTCAACTGAAACCCCAACTCAAACACAGACACAAACCCCAACTAATACCGAAACTTCGACGCAAACCCCAACGCAAACCGCAACTCAAACTCCAACAAATACTACAACTAATACCGCAACTCAAACACCTACAAATACTTCAACTCAAACTCCAACAAATACTTCAACTTCAACTCAAACACCTACTAATACTATAACTCAAACCCCAACAAATACTTCAACACAAACGCAGACACAAACCCCAACTCAAACGCCTACTAATACCGTAACTCAAACTCCAACTAACACTACGACCCCAACAAACACACAAACTCAAACCCCAACCAATACAGAAACCCCAACAAACACACCAACTAACACTACAACACAAACACCAACAGCAACATATTATCCACCTGAAATACGTTATTTCTCTGCTTGTTGTTATCCATATGATATTATAAAGGTTTATTCAATACCATTTGCCGTCGCAACAGGAATAACGGTAAATAATACCTATTATATTTCAGGAACAGGTACTTTTAATGGTTGTGCAACAAATATATCAAGTGTACCAGAACCAATTCCTGTTAGTGTTTATCCATATGATATATTAACAAGTTATGTTTCTGGACAAACTAATTGTTTTGATAATTTATGTGTAAATGTTGCACCACCTTGTCCCACACATACACCAACTACTACACAAACACCAACAAATACCTCAACACAAACATCTACACAAACACCAACAAATACATCTACACAAACATCTACACAGACGCAAACTCCAACTAAAACTCAAACACCAACAAATACATCTACACAAACATCTACGCAGACGCAAACCCCGACTAAAACCCCAACTCAAACGCCTACTAATACACAAACGTCAACTCAAACATCTACGCAGACGCAAACCCCGACTAAAACCCCAACTCAAACGCCTACTAATACACAAACGTCAACACAGACGCAAACTCCAACTAAAACATCTACACAAACACCAACTCAAACGCCTACTAATACACAAACGTCAACACAGACGCAAACTCCAACTAAAACATCAACTCAAACCCCAACAAATACTCGAACAAATACACCAACAAATACTTCAACTCAAACCCCAACTAAAACATCTACACAAACACCAACAAATACTCCTACAAATACACCTACAAATACATCAACACCAACAAATACTCCTACAAATACAATAACACCTACTGTTACTAAAACACAAACTCCAACACGTTTACAAGGACAAATAACTTTTAGTGGTTGTTGTTCAGGTAAAACAATAAGATTGGGTGGAACTATACCTGGAGGCACATTCATTCTTGGAAATACATATTATCTTGAAGTTTCATTCTCATCATCAGGTGCTCCTGGATTTACAGGTTGTACAATTGCGGGACTTGGAAGTTCTGCAGAAATATATAATTATAATTTAGTAACAACTAAAATAGATTATGGTACAGGATGTACAGATTGTACGAATGCTAATATTTGTCCAACACCAACACCAACCCCAACACCAACACCAACCCCAACTAATACTCCGACTAACACACAAACACGCACGCAAACCCCTACCACTACTCAAACTCCAACACAAACTCAAACACAAACTCAAACACCTAGTTTGACTGCAAAAGAAACACCGTTAGCGACACAAACCCCCACCTCAACTCAAACTCCTACTACAACACAAACATCAACTCAAACACCTACTCAAACTCAAACACCAACTAAAACGCCAACCACAACTCAAACACCAACTAATACACCTACTAATACCACAACACAAACACCAACTAATACCACAACACAAACACCAACTAATACCACAACACAAACTCCGACAAATACCACAACACAAACTCCGACAAATACCACAACACAAACTCCGACAAATACCACAACTCAAACGCCTACTAATACCACAACTCAAACTCCGACACAAACTCAAACGCCTACAAATACCCCAACAAATACTATAACTCAAACCCCTACTAATACTACAACACAAACATCTACACAAACACAAACACCAACTAATACAACAACACAAACACCAACACAAACATCTACACAAACACAAACATCTACACAAACACAAACGCCAACTAATACTACAACACCAACACCAACTCAAACCTATTTACCTCCAGTTATTTCATATTTTGAACTTTGTTGTCCACCTAATGATAATATAAAAGTTTTCAGTATACCACAATTATTAACACCTTCACCTGGTTCAATTTATTATATTGAAACTTTAACATTTAGTGGATGTGGAATATGTTTACCTAGTTTACCAGAACCACCGTTCACATCAACACTACAATACCAAGGATTAACCTTAATATCTGGTAATTGTGATACTTGTCTTACAAAATACACTTTAGTTTGTCCTACTGTTACCCCAACACCAACTATGACAAGTACACCAACTCAAACTCAAACACAAACTCCAACAAATACTTCAACACAAACTCCAACAAATACTTCAACACAAACACAAACACCTACAAATACAGAAACTCAAACACAAACACCAACTAATACAAGTACACAAACACCAACTAATACAAGTACACAAACACCAACTAATACCGCAACTAATACTTCCACAAATACACCAACACAAAGTCAAACATCCACTCAAACACCAACTAATACAAGTACACAAACGCCAACTAATACAAGTACACAAACACCAACACAAAGTCAAACATCCACTCAAACACCAACTAATACAAGTACACAAACACCGACACAAACTGCAACTCAAACACAAACACCAACTAATACAAGTACACAAACACCAACTAATACAAGTACACAAACACCAACTAATACAAGTACACAAACACCAACTAATACAAGTACACAAACGCCAACACCAAGTCAAACTCAAACACAAACACCAACAAATACTCAAACACCAACAAATACTCAAACACCTACAACAACTCAAACACCAACCGCAACATATTATCCACCTGAGTTCCGTTACTTTTTAACTTGTTGTCCACCCGGCGAATATATAAGACTATATTCAATACCATATTTTAATGCAACAGGTATAACATTTGGTAACACATATTATATTGAAAGTCCAGGTTTTAGTGGCTGCGCAACAAACGTAGGTGTAGTTGCAACATTTACTCCATATGCTTGGGGCTCAGCCAGTTTACAATCTGGAGGATGCCTTGGAAGTTTCTGTCAAAATAATGTACCACCTTGTCCAACTCAAACACCTACACAAACACCTACACAAACCGCAACTCAAACTCCTACTAATACTGCAACTAACACACAAACACCAACTCAAACACCTACACAAACACCTACACAAACCGCAACTCAAACTCCAACAAATACTCAAACTCCTACTAATACTGCAACACAAACTAAAACGCAGACACCTACACAAACCGCAACACAAACACCAAGTCAAACATCTACTCAAACCCCGACTAATACCGCAACACAAACACCAAGTCAAACATCTACTCAAACCCCTACTAATACTGCAACACAAACTAAAACTCAAACACCGACTAATACCGCAACACAAACACCAACAAATACACAAACCCCAACAAAAACCGCAACACAAACTCCAACAAATACTGCAACACAAACTCCAACAAATACTGCAACACAAACACCTACTAATACTCAAACACCAACAAATACACAAACTCCAACTAATACAACAACTCAAACACCGACTCAAACAACACCTGTAATTGATGTTTTAACTTTAAGATTTAATTCTACAGGAAACACATTATCTAGACTTAGCATTACACCTGCTATAAATAAAGTTATTGTTGATTGGGGTGATGGAACAGTTATAACATATAATCTTGCTGGAAACTTTACACATACTTACGTAGGTACTGGTAATTTTACAGCAACTGTTAGTATATACGATGAGGCAGGAAGAATAAATTTATTTACGGTAGGTCAAAACTCAAGATTATATGACATATCAGGGCTTAATAAATTAACATCATTAACACAATTAGATTTAACAAGAAACATAATAACAACATTTAATTTCGCTCTACCAACATCACCTTTGTTAAGAATAAATTTCCCTAATAATCAATTAACATCAACTGAAATTGATAATTCATTAATTTATTTAAATACTACTTTGGGTGTTGCACCAGCTCCACCACCATCATATTCGATTGATTTAAGAAATCAACCTGGTTGTTTAAGTCTTGGAGGACCTGGAGACACCGCAAGATTAAGTCTTGTATCAAAAGGGTGGGTTGTTAATTATACCGCTTGTTCTACACCAACTCCAACACCAACAAACACACAAACACCAACAAACACACAAACTCCGACAAATACACAGACACCAACAAATACACAGACACCAACAAATACACCAACTAATACCAACACACCAAGTTCAACTCAACCACCGGCTTGTGATATTACATCAACAATTGCAAATTTAAAATATCAAATATGTACAAATATTACAGGTTCTAATAGTGGATATAGTAAGATTTATGTAAATGGTAATCTATTGGTTAATACTAATAATCCGTCATCATCATCGGGTGGATATACATTAAATGCTGGTGACTCAGTTACATTTGAAGTTTTAACGGATGATACTAACGCACTTAAAGAAATATCAGTTTATAATGAAACAATCAGTACTTATTTGTATAATAATATTGGATATTATATTGGAGAAACTTATAATTTAACATTTACAGTAAGTTCTAATGGTGTTTATTCATTAAAACATTTGGATTTACCAAATTCGGTTGGAAATATTGACGTTGTTAACACATCATTATGTCCAAATAGAATTTTTACATATTCTGTCGCTTCTTTACCACAATATTCAACAAATATTAATTGGACAATACCAAGTAATGGAACTTTGATAAGTGGACAGGGAAGTATAAGTATAACAGTTAGTTATCCAACAACTATTGTCGATGGGTTTGTTACTGCACAACCATATAGAGATTGTGCTTTGGGTTCAATTAAAAGTTCTGTAATTAGATTACCGAGTTGTCCCTAATAAAAAAAATATTAAAATATGGATACAGTAATATTATCAAGTACAAATTATAGTGGTTACACCGCAAATATAACATTTAACCCATTAATTGGCGGAACAATTGCGTTAGGTAATCATCAAATACCTTATTCATATACCTCGGATAATATATATGGGACATATGATTTATATTTTTCATCTTGGACAAAAACGTGTTCAACTTCAATATCACCTCAACTTGTCACAATAATTGCAAATACATCAACATTTAGTTTACAAGTTGCTGGTACAGTATCGCAGATAAATTGGGGGGATGGCTCTCCGTTAGAAACTATAACTAACGGACAATTAACTCACAACTATTCAAATCCAGGGGTGTATAACATTTCATTTCTTCCTGTGAATTTAATTAATTTGGTTATTGATGGTAATGGAATAACAAGCGTTAGCCAACTTCCAAATACTGTTAAAGTATTGGATATTTCAAATAATAACCTGAACTCATTATATATTGATAATTTATTAAATATTACGTATTTAAATGTTACTAACAATAATTTAAGTACTGCTAATGTTTCAAATCTTATAAATTTAACTAATCTTTATTGTGATGGTAATAACATATCTTCAATAAATTTAACAAATTTAACAAATTTAATTGACTTAAATTTATCAAATAATGACTTAATAAGTTTAGATTTTACCAATCAGGAAAATTTAACAACATTACAATGTTCTAATAATAACATATCAACTTTAATTTTTGATAATACATTTACAATTACTTATGTTTTAAATTATATTGATATATCACATAATAATTTATCAAGTTTAGATTTTACTAACACTCAAATTGGCATATCTTATCTTGATTTTTCTTATAATAATGTAACATCATTTTACACTATTGCAAGTATAAGTACTCTTGACTGTAATAATAATAATTTAACAAATTTAGAGTTTGATAATAGTACAAGTTTATCATTTTTGAATTGTTCTAACAATCAATTGAGTATATTAGATATAGGGTTTGCATATAATTTAATACAGGCAAATATATCTTATAATCAATTAGACACAACTAATATTAATAACATTTTAATTAACTTACAAAATAATGGGTTGACTAATGGACAAGTACAGTTAAATAATCAAACACCTTCTGCGTGTCCATCGGGAGATGGAATATTGGCAGAATTTTATTTAATTGATGTACAAGGTTGGACGGTGACTGTTGATGCCGGATGTAGTGGTGTATTAAGAATAACATTTAATACTTCATATGCTTATTGGTTTATTGCTGGTAGTGATATTTTTGATATGTATATTAATTGGGGTGACGGAAGTCCGACAGAACATTATATTACTAATTATCAGGAAATACCACATTCTTTTCTTACCTCACCGGCAACCGCAACAATAATTTTTGCTGATAATACACTAATTACACAAATAGATTTGTCAGCTGATTATGTAGATTCAGGTGCATATAATAATGTTACAAATATAACAGGTTTAGATATATTAACTAATTTGCAATATTTGAATTTATATGGAAATTTGTTTAGTACGTTTACATCAACATTACCAAGTTCGTTAATAGGTTTAAGTTTAAGTTCAAATCAATTAACATCATTTAATTCAACATTACCAAGTTCGTTAATAAGTTTAAGTTTAAGTTCAAATCAATTAACATCATTTAATTCAACATTACCAAATTCATTAAGTTATTTATATTTAAATAATAATCAGTTAACCACATTTAATTCAACATTACCAAATTCAATAACAAATTTAAATTTAAGTTATAACCAATTAACCACATTTAATTCAACATTACCAAATTCAATAACAAATTTAAATTTAAGTTATAACCAATTAACTCAAACCTCATTTAATAATGTTTTAATTAATTTATCGGGAAATGGAACATCTAATGGAACGGTTAATTTATATTATCAAACGCCATCAGTTTGTCCAACAGGAAATGCAATTATTGCCAAAAATTATTTAACAAATACTTTAAATTGGAATGTTCTAATTGATTTAGATTGTTATCCATATATTTTTGAAATATTATTTGATACAAATAATGGTTTAGGTATATATGGATTGATTGGTGGTATTCCTCGGGCATTAACGACTTCGGCTGTTGACTGGGGGGATGGAACAGAATACCAAACTTATACAAATAACAATAGCATTTTAGTACATGATTACGAAAATTATGCGGGAATTAAAACAATTAGATTTGGATTAAATGACCCAACTTTATTTAATGTTGTGCAATTTATAGGTATTCCTGGTATAATTGGTGTTAACAATTTAAATTTGTTATCTTCTTTGAATGATATACAAATATATGATGGTACCTCGTTATCTCAATCATCGGTTAACTACATTTTAACCACTTTATCGGGTATGTCATTTAGTAATGGTTATATTACTTTAAATAATCAAACACCATTAGCGTGTCCTTCGGGAGATGGTATATTGGCAAAAAATTATTTACTTGGTTTAAATAATACAATATTAACTGATGAATGTACAACATTAACAATAGATTTAGATGTACGGTATGCACCTGGGACTTCATTTGGTATGACAATTACAGGAGATACTTCTTTTGATTTATTATTTGATTGGAATGACGGCACTACAAGTACATATACAGGTAATAATATTATTGTAAATAAATCATATTCCACAATAGGTTCTCATAATGTTACAATTTCAGTGACAGGAAGTACTAATATAAAATATATTTACTTCATAAGTACTGATTCAATAACTAATTTAGGTCAATTTGATAAACTCACTAATTTAAATTATTTATACGTTGCAGAACATAAATTGACTTCATTACCGACATTACCAAATTCAATTACTTATTTAAATCTTCAAAATAATAAATTTAATAGTTTGGCAATTGAAAATGCAATAAATTCTTTCACAGGATATAGTTGGACAACACCAAGTATTGTTTTAAATCAACAACGATATCCTTATAATGGATGTTTACAACTTCAAACACCAACTTATACAAATTATCAAACATTAATTGGAAACGGATGGGAAATATTTGTTGATTTCTGTCCATATATAAGTTTAATTGTTAATTATGTTTTTGGAAATAATCAAAATTGGAGTATTTCTTCAACAATAGGTAATTTTGATATGTATATTAATTGGGGTGACGGACAAATAAGTGGATATACGGGAGGTAATTCATATCAACCAATACACAATTATGATAGTTCAGGAGTGTACAATATTATATTTACATTTAACAATCCTAACCAAATAACAAATATTTTATTAAGTGAGGGAGATATAACAGAAATATCAATCTCTAAATTTGTAAATTTATATGGTTTAAATTTGGGTATAAATTATTTAACAACATTATCTGGTTTTGGTTCTGAAAACCTTCAAGAATTATATGTTAATGGTAATCGGTTAACCACACCTGCGGTTAATGATATTTTAATAGAATTAAAAAATACAACGTCTTATGGTGCAGGTACTGGAAGTCTTAGTAATCAAACACCACCGGCTTGTCCAACAGGAGATGGGCTATTAGCATTATATTATTTAACTAATGTCAACCAATGGATAATAACTACTGATACCGGATGTCCTTAAAATTATTTTTAACCATTTCACAACTCCAAGGTATTTATTACTAAAACCTTTTATGGATTGTAAAAAGTACGTAGTCACAAATACGAGTCAAGAAATAGTAACAATAAATTACAGACGTTGCGATGATTTAATGTGGGTTTACCAAGAAACTGTAAACCCAGGTCAAACTCAAAACGTTTTTTTTATTGAAGGAACATTCTCCACGCCAAGACCTGATTATCTTTCGATAACAAATGAAGGAAATTTTCCTCCAAAATCAGATATAATTTTAATTCAATTTTCATCAGCATACTTCCAAGGTTCAATTGGTGCAACTTACTTAATAGATGCCGGAGTAATATTAGATTTTGATTTAACTGTTACTTTTGTTGATATTATAGATACAACAAACGGTCCTGTATATATAAAAGCTACAGGTACAATACTAAAAGGTACTTCAAGTGTGTATGTTCAAACAACAGTTGAAGGTGATTACAATACCTTAACAGGAAAAAATTCAATCCAAATTGCAGAAGTTTCTGGTGACATTCCAGCATCATTAACAATCGCTCAAAGTCCATTAGCACCTACGCCTGAAGTCTATACGTTTTATAAAGTTACTTCTTGTTGTGATGGTTCGACAGCATATGTTAATTTACCTGATACAACTCCTGTTGGAGGATTTACTCCTCTTGTTTTAGGTGGGACGTTAATTACTTGTTATAAAATTGAATCAGTTATTTCAGGTTATCCACCCCCAGGTTCGACGATTGTTCTTTGGTTAGCTCGTGTACCAGAGGCAACCTGCCAAGATTGTATTCAAAGAAATTTTACTCCTTGTCCAGGTAGAAATGTTATGTTTGAAGTAATATCTTGTTGTGATGGTAGAAGTGAGTTTGTTATACTACCTGATATAATAGATAGAACAAGAACATATATTTGTACAACAATCACAAACCCAAGGGCGGGATGTTATTATATAAGAGACCTTAATGATACAATGCCGGCAACACTTACTTGGAATTCTCAAAGTTATGATAATTGTGATGATTGTACTTCTTATTTACCTTGTGATGGAACATCACCAAATTGTGGTTTAGCGGCAATTAAATTTGGATATGGATGTAGTGGTCGTACAGATACGGTTAAATATTTTGATTGTTGTGGTAATTTTGTTATTGATACAAATTGTAATGATTTTCCATACAAATATGTTTGTATTGATTATATATTAACTAGGGCTTATAGTTTTTCTGGTTTAATATTTAATAGTATCAATTGTCCAAACCCACCAGTTTGTCCTCCACAACCACAATTTGGTTGTTATAGTGGATATACAATTAATCCTGGTCAAGGGTATTCTTACGTATCTTGTTGTGCTGATTTAACGGTAGACCCACCACAAATAACAAGTGGTAATGCGCCAACAGACCAACCTTTATTAGTATATGTTCTTGCTGAGTATCCATATACAAATATAAGTTTGAATGGACCTGTTTCATCAATACCCGATGTTTGTCCATCTGCAACACCAACTAGTACTCCAACTAAAACACCAACACCCACTAACACAAAAACGCCTACTAACACTGCAACCAAAACATTAACACCTACTAAAACACCAACTAACACAAAAACACCAACTAACACAAAAACACCAACACCAACACCAACAGCAACTTTGGGTTGCGAAGTGGTCACAGTTCATTCTGAATGTGGGAACGTAATTGCAACACCAAATATTATAATAAACGGAAAACAGTCATTTACTTTCAATTTATCAAATTTTTATGATTGTATAATATATTGGGATAATATTACAAATAGATGGATTGTTAGAAATAGTACATTAGGATTGGATGGTTCTTATTTACCGTTAAATACAACTTTACCAATAGGTAATTTAAGTCAATGGATTAATATAAGTGGACCTGTAGAATGTATAACAGATGATACAAGTTTTTATACTGAATTAACTTCAAACGGACCTTGTCCAGAAACTCCAACTCCAACCCCAACAAAAACTCCAACAAAAACTCCAACTCAAACACCAACAAGAACTCAAACTGCAACACAAACACCCAGTCCCACAAGTCCTGAAGTTATTTGTTTTACATATAATCTTCCTGATGGAATTCATACACAAACCGTTCCTTCTGCAGGATATTTTAATGGATTACCTTATTATCAAATTGTAACTCCGGGATTTCAAAATATTTTTGTTTATTCTGAAACACCAATTGGTATACAGTGGACAGTCACATATGGTACAATTGGCGCTGTACCGGAAGGATATTTACCGTGGAATAGTTCATCATCAACTTTTTATCCTTTAAGTACTAACGGTTGGGTAAACACATTAAATGATATTCAAATAATAAGTTCAGTTTTAGGTATTTGTCCAACATCTACCCCAACATCTACCCCAACATCTACCCCAACTAAAACATCAACACCTACCCCAACTAAAACATCAACACCACCAAATACTCCGTCAAAAACACCAACAGGTACACCGGCATCAACTCAAACACCTACTCCAACAAAAACACAAACTCAAACGCCCACTAAAACATCTACTCCAACAAATACTACAACAAAAACACAAACTCCAACAAACACTACAACAAAAACGTCTACACAAACTCCAACAAAAACGTCTACACCTACTAAAACATCTACACAAACCCCTACTAATACTCCAACACAAACTAAAACGTCTACACAAACACCTACTAAAACATCTACACCTACAAAAACATCTACACCTACCAAAACACCGACTAACACGCCAACAAAAACATCTACACCAACTAATACTCCAACTCAAACTCCAACTCATACTTTCTATCCACCAGAAATTAGGTATTTCTCAGGTTGTTGTTATCCTAATAATATTATACAAGTGCATAGTATTCCATTTATTGAATTACCAACATTAAATGAAGTTTATTATGTTGATAGTACTGCGTTTGTTGGTTGTGCAACTAATGTTGATTTACCTGTCGGAGTTTCTCCAACATTAGTGGGGGCATATAATTCATTATTTCTTCAACTTGATTGTAATGACTGTGATGCAATATACCCTTGTCCAACACAAACACCTACCAATACTTCAACTCCAACACAAACACCTACCAATACTTCAACTCCAACACAAACACCTACCAATACTTCAACACAAACTAAAACACAAACACAAACACCTACCAATACTTCAACACAAACTCAAACTCCTACTAATACCTCAACACCTACAAATACTGTAACCAAAACGCAAACTCAAACATCAACTCAAACTCCAACAGTAACAAAAACAAACACAAGAACTCCTGTACCTACTAAAACATCAACTCCAACACCAACTAAAACTCCAACCCAAACTAAAACTCCAACAAATACTTCTACTAATACACAAACTCCAACAAATAGTTCAACTCCAACAACAACACCAACACCAACATTATGTTGGAATTGTGACCAACAATATACTTGGAGTTATAGCGGAGAGTGCTACACGACAATTACTGGTAATACAACACCAGGATTTTTAAGTTATACATATCAAGGGTTTAGTCAATATGGGGCAACAACAGGAGGTACTGTATTTTATGATAGTGGTTATTCTATAGGCGGTACAGGAACAATAGTTGGAACAAATAATCTATATCCGTATTGGTCAGGATTGGCAACAAGTTCAAGCGGACCTTGCAACGATAGTAATATTTTTGTACCTGGTGTTCCTGCAAATACGTGGGTAGGTAGTAGAGTGTGCATTCAAGGAAATTCTGGATTACCATACTATGTTGGTATTGGTCTTGGAGGTGCAAGAGAAATAAAAATAATAATAAATAATGTTGTTGTTTTAGATACAACTCAAGCACCACTCACACACCCTGTAAATAAATGGTATGTATATCCTATAACTCTTCAAACGGGAAGTAACATTATTGAAATTTTAGGTATTAATACTGTGCCAGGATTTTTTGGTTTTGGTCTTCAAATTTATCAAAATACATTACAAGAATTAACGGGTACAAATCCTCCAAATGTTGTATTTAATTTTTATGATTATCACGTAAATAATACTTGGCTTAAAGCAGATTTAGTTAGAACTTTAAATGGAGCAATTATAAGTGATGGACCAACTTGTGGGTATGGATACAATTATTCAATATGTAATCACCAGTGTGAACAAATAATTTACTGTCCAGGACACACACCACTACCAACTCAAACACCAACAACTACACCAACTCAAACACCAACAACTACACCAACTCAAACTCAAACTCCAACACCAACAAATCTTATAAATACTGCTTATACTTTTCAAAAGTGTTGTGATGGAAGCTTTTTCACTTTACAAGGTATGCCTTTTATTATGATAAATCCTGTGACTTATTATGTTGTAGGATTGAATAATGACGGTAGTTTAGGGTTTGAAGGTTGTGCTCAAGTCGTTTTTGGACAATCAAATATAGTATATAATTTTAGTTCAATTACTCAGACTGGTTTTGATTGTATAAGTTGTCAGAATGACCATCCTTGTCCAACTTTAACACCAACAGCCACTCCATCACAAACATCAACTCAAACTCCAACACCAAGTGTCACATCAACTAATACACCAACAAATACAACTACACCAACAAATACAACTACGCCAACAAATACTCAAACAAATACAAATACACCATCACAAACTCCGACTAATCCAATTATAGTTAATGAATGTAGTACATTACTATTGTCCCTTAATGGTACAGGAAATAATTCACTTTACAAATATGATGTGAATAATCTTTCAGTTTTAGTTTACTTAACTGATTTCCCACCAGATGAGGTTTCACAAGTTTTGGCTTCAACAAATGACAGATTATTGATTGCGAATTATTATCCCGCAGGAAATTTAACTCATTTTTATGAATATATAATAACTTTACCTCAATTTTCAATTAATTTTAACAGAGTAGTTGATGTTGATTTAAGTAATATGTCTAAAGGACTTTTTGCAATAACTAATGATATATTAGTAACAGTTTGGGAACCGCCAGCATACCCGGCTCAAAGAATCCAAATATATCGCTTTTTAACTAACAATCCTAGATGGAGAATTATTGGACCTTTAGGTACAAACAGAAAAGTTACTGGTGATATGATTGTAACAAATGGGGGACAAGAAATAATTTTAAATAAAGATATAAATACTAATTTATATTATTTAAGCGTTTATGTTTATAATTCAAATATATTCCAATTTGAAGTAGAATTACCACAACAAGGAGAAACAATATTCCAACAAAATGGAAGATTTTATATAATTTTCACAGGGGGAGATGTTTATAGTATAAACACAACATATCCTTATACTTTAGAATTAAGTGGTAACTGTGAAAATAGTTCAATAATAGACGGTACACAAAGATATGGATGTTATACAGTTAATTTTACTCCACCACCTGTTGTTAGATATTTTAGTGGATGTTGTTACCCTTATGATACATTCTCGATAAACTCAATACCTGTTGAATCAGCACCAAACGTAGGAGAAATATACTATTTCCAAATTAATAATGGTTTCACAGGATGTGCGACTTGTATTAATGAAGTATCAGTTCCAATCAGTTATAATTATTTTGGATTGAGTTCCAGTGGTCCATTCGCCAATTGTAATGAATGTTTAAACTTACAAGGAGCTTGTCCTACACACACACCAACAACAACTCCAACACAAACAACAACTCCAACTAATACATCAACCCAAACTCAAACACCGACAAATACAAGAACTCCAGTACCTACAAAAACATCAACACCAACACAGACACCTACAAACACATCTACACCTACAAATACGAATACTCCTACAAATACAACAACACCAACTAATACAGCAACTAATACACCCACAAATACCAATACACCTACAGTTACACAAACACGACAACTTTCAGCTTACTTCTCAGGATGTTGTAACGGATTTACATTTGTTTTAAATAATATACCTGAGAACGACTATCCAATTTTAGGAAATATATATTATGTTGCGACATTAAGTTATAGTGGATGTGCAACTTGCGTAATTAATCCTGGTGGTGTAGTAACATCTTACGATTATCAACAAACACTAATTGAATTTTACACTTGCTCAAGTTGTTTGACAGTAAAACCTTATGAAAATTGTCCATCATTTACACCAACACCAACACCCACAAATACACCCACAAATACCAATACACCTACAGTAACAGTTACACCTTCACAAACTATTCCTTGTTTAACTGATATTATAGTGGAGGCATTTTATATTGCTAACGCTACGGACCTTTTTATATTACCTAATGGATATGTACATCCTTGTACTAATACTATAGGTGTTCACGGTTGTAACTTGGCACTCCAATCAGTTTACGCGAACGGTGTATTTTTAGGACATATTAGAATAAATAATTCCAACGGCGCTTTATCAGGGACGCAGACATCGAACGGGACTTATATTTGTGGTGACTATCATAACACATTACCTTGGGGTGGAAATTCAGCTTCAAGATATGAAAGAATTGTCATACCAAGTGCTCAAGTTAATATGTTAGCAAGTATGAACGCGAATAGAACAATTGATTTTTCTTACATATTTACTATGAGCGAATATTCTGCGTGTTGTGGAACTCTTTGTTTACCTCATAGAGACCAAACTTGGTATAGAATTTCTTTAAATTCTGGTAGAGTTTTATTTAATGCGTGTCCTGCTTTGGGTCTAACCCAAACACTTGTTTATACAGTACAAGTTGGAAATGTGGAATGTGTGCCAGTATCGTCAACACCAACACCAACACCAACCGCAACAGTTGGATATATACCACCACCAACACCATCGACAACACAAACACCAACACATACTCCAACACATACATCAACGCCTACTCAAACAGAAAGTCAAGGTATTGTACACGGAAGAACATTATTTATGAAAATGAGAAAAGGAATTTAAAAAAAAATGTTAATATAAAATTAATACAAAAAAAAATAAAAAAAATG
>Ga0304728_1000866_pt1 | contig 23584 bp, 31 predicted proteins | sample C_130625_MF_Meta_FD_190476 | JGI IMG/M metagenome (GOLD analysis project Ga0304728, IMG submission 190476) | Freshwater microbial communities from Lake Croche, Canada to study carbon cycling - C_130625_MF_MetaG (v2) (version 2) | ecosystem: Environmental > Aquatic > Freshwater > Lake | place... | reverse complement strand
CGAACTCGCCCGTGTTCAAAAGAACCGTTTGGATCGCTACCGCATTTTGTATCAGCAGGAAGATGTTGACCAAGCCTCAAGCCTTATTCAACCAGCATGGATTGACGGGGGAATGGATTCTACTGGTGCTTCTTATCAAGGATGCTGGGACGATAACCGAAACATCGGTAAGTGGCCAGAAAACATCCACGCATATTCTGTAGTTACCGCTGACCCGTCTCCAACAAAATACTGGGCAGTTCAATGGTGGGCTTATGACGCTGAAACTCAAATGCAACATCTGGTGGACTTGGTTCGCTCGCCTATGGATGCTCCAGATTTCCTCGACTACAACCAAGATAGCCGTAGATTTACAGGACTCCTTGAGGAATGGTGGCAACGCTCAAACGATCAAGGGCATCCGTTTACCCACCTCATTGTGGAAGCTAACGCTGCCCAGCGCTTCATGCTGCAATACGACCACTTCAAGCGATGGACTGCTATTCGCAATGTCATCATCATTCCCCATCAGACTAACCGCAATAAGTCGGATGAGGAATACGGAGTGCAGACTCTCGCACCTCACTACAAAGCTGGTCGAGTTCGATTCCCTGCTGGCGATTTCATGGGATCTAAAGTAACAATGCGCCCAATGGTGAAAGAATTGATTCACTGGCCAGAGGGTTCAACTGACGATACTGTGATGGCTCACTGGTTTTTAATTTGGAACGCGCCAAATCTTTTCCATGCCCACATGGATACACCACCAACATTTGCTCGACCTTCATGGATGTCTGGATCTCGCTGGCGAGGCTAAGAAAAGTTATGGGTAAGGTGGTATATTTTACGCAAAGTTACCCGCGCCCACAGAAACGAGAATCACATGGCAGCGAAGAAGAAAGCAGAAGTTTACAAGTCCAAAGCCGCAATGAAGAAGCATGAAAAAGGCGAAGGCAAGAAGATGGAAAAGAAAGAAGCAAAGATGGGCATGACCGATAAGGTCAAGACATCAGTTAAGGGAAAGACTGCTTCTCGCAAGATTGTGAAGTCAATCTAATGAAGGCACATCCAGGATTCAAAGCAGTTGCTAAGTCTATTGCTAAGAAGCAAGGAATCTCAATGGATCGCGCATCAGCAATTGTTGCATCAGGCGCTCGCAAGGCATCACCTAAAGCAGTAAAAGCTAACCCACGTTTGAAGAAAGTTTCAGGCGTTAAGAAAGGTTACTAATGCCAAAAGAATTTTGGGATAAAAAGAATCCTAAAAAGACTTCTACAAAATTGACTCCTACGCAGAAGGCAAAAGCGAAAGCTAGTGCAAAAGCAGCAGGGCGGCCTTATCCAAATCTAGTTGATAATGCAGCGGCATCAAGAAAGAAAAAGTAATGGCTAAGACTCCAGCATGGCAACGCAAAGAAGGACAGAACCCCAAGGGTGGTCTTAATGCAAAAGGTCGTGCCAGTGCTAAGGCAGAAGGTCACAACCTAAAGCCACCAGTAAAGTCTGGGGATAATCCACGCAGAGCAAGTTTCCTTGCTCGTATGGGTAACGCACCTGGGCCAGAGCATAAGCCAAATGGAGATCCGACTCGCTTGTTGTTATCACTTCAAGCATGGGGAGCCTCTAGCAAGGCAGATGCTAAGAAAAAAACAGCAGCAATCTCAAAGAGAAACAAGGGTAAATAATGAAGCAGACCAAGGCAACAAAGAAAGTTGCAAAAGTTATGAAAGAATACGGTGCTGGGAAACTTCATTCAGGATCCAAAAAAGGTCCAGTTGTAAAGTCACAAAAACAAGCAGTCGCAATTGCACTTTCAGAAGCAGGAAAGTCCAAGAAGAAATCAGGTAAGTAATGCTGGGTCCATCAGTTGATGAAATTGCTGCGATGCTCCAAGAGCGTCAACAGTTGCAAGGTCCAATCATTGAAAATATGCGCCAGTTGCGCGATACATACAATGGTGATCTTGTTATTCCGCTACCAGAAATGGATAAGCGTGAGAAGTCTGCCGTTGCAAACCTCATCACTACTGGACTAGACCAGACTGCTATGCGTATTGCTTCAACAATGCCTAGCGTTTTTTATCCCGCACTTAAAGAAGGCGATTCAGCATCAGAGAAACGCGCCCGTATTCGTAAGCGCGCAACTATGGGTTGGTGGGAAGCTAACAAGATGCCACTTAAAATGCGCCGTCGCGCCCGCTGGCTTATCGGATACGCATCTTCACCTGTAGTTCTACGCCCAGATACCAAGTGGGGTGCAGCTCGTTGGGATGTACGCGATCCTCTTAATACTTTTCCTTCAACTGGCGAAGATCCAGATAGCATCACACCAGATAACTGTATTTTTACATACACTCGTTCACGCGCATGGATGCAAGCACGATACCCAGAAGCACTTTCTAAACTTCAAAAACTTAAAGTAACCAAGCCAGATGATCTTATTCGCATTGCTGAATATACAGATAACGAAGTTACTGTTCTTATGGCATCAGCAACAATCAAGCCAAACCCATGGGATTCAGATATGCAAGGATTCCCAAACGTGGAACTTGAACGCGTACATAACCGCACAGGAATGTGCCTTGCTGTAGTTCCAAACCGCATTACTTTGGATCGCCCAATGGGTCAGTTCGATTCACTCGTTGGAATGTATCAATTACAATCTAAGTTGATGGCTCTTGAAGTCATTGCAGTAGAGCGCGGTATCTTTCCAGATACTTACCTTGTATCGCGCCCAGGAGAAACAGCACGATTTGTTGCTGGTCCTTATGATGGTCGTACAGGTCAGGTAAACGTCGTTCAGGGTGGAGACATCCGAGAGATGGCTGCTAACCCAGGATTCGCAACTAATGGAATGATGGATCGCATTGAACGCGCACAGCGTATTGCTTCTGGAACTCCAGCAGAATTCGGTGGAGAATCAACAACTAACGTGCGTACAGGAAAGCGCGGAGATGCAATCCTTTCAGCAGTAGTTGATTTCCCTATTCAAGAAGCACAGGAAGTTCTCGCAGCTTCACTTCAAGAAGAGAACCGTCGCGCTATTGCAATTGCTAAGACTTATTTCGGTAATGAACGCAAGTCATTCTATGTTTCAAGTCGTGGAGCAAAAGGTCATGTTGACTATGTTCCAAATAAGGACTTTGAAGATGACAACAATGTTGTTACCTACTCACACTCAGGTGCAGATGCAAACTCTCTTGTGGTTGGATTGGGTCAGCGCATTGGTATTGGAATCATGTCCAAGCAAACAGCACAGGAAATTGATCCATTCATTGCTGATCCAGAACTAGAGAAAGACCGTGTAGTAAGTGAAGGACTCGAACAAGCGCTCCTACAGTCAATTCAAACCCAAGCATCGCAAGGCGCTATTCCTCCTTCTGATGTGGCTGCTATTGCAACTTTGGTCGCAACTGACAAGATGGACTTGGCAGAAGCAGTAACTAAGGTTCACGAAGAAGCGCAGAAGCGTCAGGCAACACCAGCACCTACTGGTGCGCCAGAGACAATGCCAGGACTTGCACAACCAGGAATGGGCGCGGAACAACCACAAGAAGCGCCAGCAGGTCCACCAGATTTAGGAGCATTACTCGCACAAATCGGAGGTCGCTAATATGCCACGCGGTAGAGGCGGAAAGCGCGATGGTGTAGTTGGAAAGAACTATTCAAATCGCACTGATCTTCAAGGTCAGAATGTAGTTTCAGCACAGCCATCAAACCAACCTGGCGTAAAACTTGCTGCGCAAGCGGCAACTGGTCAACCATACGGAATGGCAACTGCGCAAGAGAACGCGATGAAAGCATTGCCAATTCAGAATACTGGTATGCCAGCAGTGACTACACCACAAGGACAACCAACACCTCGCGGTCAACAGACACTTACTCCACTTGATGCACCAACAGATCATGGACTTCCCATTACACATGGTATGGACATTGGCGATGGCGCTGGCAGAGAAGCGCTTATTACCCCATTCCAAGCAGACATCACAGTAAAGGCTCTTGGGTTGCTCAATCAATTAGGTTCTGATGTATCACCACAGGTTGCTTTGGCTAGAGATTACCTAACTGCTAGAGCATCAAATGGTGCGCCACGATGAGTATGGTGAATCCCCTACCTACTCCAGAAAAAACACCAGCGCAAGAACTAGCAGATAACATTGATGCGCTTCATGCAAATGGATATGGCTCACTAGATATTCCTACACAGGTTGCAATTGCTTCTAGTGGCAACCCATCAACAGTTCAGTTTGCTATTGCTGACCAAATTAAACAAGCTACTGCAAACAATGCAGCGAGTCTGGATCATTTCTATGCAGATGCACAGCAAGCGCGTATGCCATCAATGGTACAAAAGGCAACAACAGCAATCAAGGGTCACTTTGGTAATACACTTTTAGCAGAAGATCATGTTTCAACAATTCAGCAAGACATGATTAAAGCGGGACTAGCTCCAAAGGGAGCAAAGGTCACTGGTATTTGGACTCCAGAATGGACGGCAGCGGCAAACGATGCTGCATATAGCCAACTGACAAAGCCAGGAGCGGGCAACGCACCTGCTAAGTCCACAGTCCAACACGTTTTAGGCGCACTCAGCCTTTCACGCAACCTCAATGTCATCCTCGAAGTTGCTAAATCAACTCCACGATCTGTAATGCAACTTATTGGTGACTCATTGGTAGGTGCAGTGCCAGCAAGTGTGGCATCTGCCGTAGGTCAGGTAGGCGCAAAGCCAGAAAATAGAATTAGCGCCAAGGAATACAACGAACGCGCACTCACTTTTGGTCAAGTATTTAACGATGCAATGACCCTTCTTACATTTATACCTTTGGCTCGCGTAGTAACAGGAGCAAAAGTAGCAGCAACTACAGCAAAAACTGGTGCAGTTTTGTCAGCAGCAGAAGTTGCTCCTAAATACACATTGCTTAATTCGATTGTTGCTGCTAACACTGCTGGAGTTACCAGCATTGCTAATGTATCCGCTAAGGCTTTGCTTAATAAGCCAGTTCTCAAGCAAATTTATTGGGGCATTGATAAATCAATAGTTCCAATTATCGCTAAAACAGCACCCGCTCAGATTGCCATCAGAGACACATTAGCCCAGCGCCTTCGTTTGCCAGCAGTTCGAGCAGCGAATCAATTAGGGCTTACAGTATTAGGGCGTGGATTACAGGAACAAGGGATCGCCCTTGCCGAAAGTAAGTTAGGCAATGAAGAAGGTCCATTGACTTCTACAGTTTACGGCGTTGCTCCTATCTCTGGAACTCTTGCCAATGCTTTAGATATTTTTGCAATTCAAATGAACCCAGGAACAGCGGCTTTTCGCGCAGCAACAGCAAAGCAAATTGTTGGAGATACAGCGAAAGCGGGAGCAGTTTTCCGCAATGCTCTTGATGACATGGGCGCACTCGTTGCGTGGCAAAAAGCAAACCCAGATTTAGATTATACAGAGATCCTTGCAGCTCACAAAGCTGCTGGTGGAACCGAACTTGATGTATTAAAAACTATCGGACAGCAAGTAAATCAAATTGCTGCACAACAAGCAATGATGGAACTTCGAAACCCTCTTATCCAAGATGGCACTTATGCCGCGATGAACGCCGCTCAGAAAGAAGAGTGGGCTTTATCTGCACAGCGCCAGATTTGGGATGATGCAGCAAACCCTAATGGTCTCTTAGCTCAGGCACGACAGACACTTGTTGCAGATCAGAACGCTCTTGAAACTGGCTTCCGTCAAATTGGTGCAAACGCAGCAGGAGACGTTCGCAAGATTACTCAAAAGGGCAAAGGCACATCTCGCTTTAATCAGCAGATTGAAGCTAACTCAATCATGGATCGCGTCCTTAACAGCGATATGAGTCAAAACTTTATTACGCCTCAACTTCTTGAGAAGTTAACAACAGGGCAGATTCCAAAGGCAGAAGAAGTTCTTGCTGCTCGCAAAGCAGAACCGATTATCACTGGATCACCAGAAGAAATTTCAAGCGCGCAGAAGGTTCTTAATGATGCTACTAAAGCAGAAGAACTTGCTAAAGCGAGCGCAAAGAAGGCTGGGCTTGAAGTAGAAGGAGTGTATAAGGTTTATACACAAGCCGACATCAAGAAAAAGATTATTACAGAAGCACAGATGAAGGCGTACCAAGAATGGAACGCAGCATCTAGGGCAGTCCGTGAGGCTCGCTCTGCTTTGAACAAGGTCAATCCAAAGGCTCCATCAGAGTTTGTCGCTCCTACTGTAGAGATGGCAAAACAGGCAGAAGTAAAGCCTAATGCTGGCGCTATTGGGATTGCCCGTCTTGAGACTCTTACTAAGGCTGGCGCTAATAAGATTTACAACAACCTTGCAGAAGAATTACGCCTTGCTAAGACACCAGAAGCAAAGGCAAAAGTCCGCACTGAAATTGCCAATACTCTCCTTGAAGAGTTTGGTTACGATGTTTACAAACTTGGTGGATATGACACACCACAAATGCTTAACTTGTTAGGCGATAAAGCAAATGGCTTAGCAGCAGATCTATATGTTGTTCGTGATGCTCCAAAAGAATTTACAGACATGATTGCCCGTCTTAAGGAACTTGGTTACAAGCCAGTTATCGGTACAGATATTGGACACGTTTACAATCCAGCGGTTCAGTTCACTGATCTTGGTACTGCTGAGATTAAGACTGCTTCTAAGATTGCAAGCAAGTTTGGTTTAAGCCCACGCCTTTCAGATTCAGAAGCCGTATCTGCTCGCGCCCGCGTAGAAACAAATCGTACTATTCAGGACGCAATTGATTCTGGCAAGATTAAGGTTTTCCCTAGCTTCAATGCTGACCGCCTTCTTACTTATATCCGAAGCGCAGCAGAGAAGGAAGTTAAACTTACTTGGGGTCAGGAACAAGTTCTCCTAAGCAGTCGCAAGGCTGGCTTATATGACATCCCAATCAAGCGCATTATGGAAGCAGAAGGCTATACAGAGACAGAGGCTTGGAACGCAATCCTTGAAGCCAAGCGCACTGAACTAGGACTTCGCGAAATCCCTTATGCAGACTTGATGCGTATCCTCACAAAGCCATTGGACAAAGATGTAGCAGACATGATGGGACTTCCAAATGGAACCAAGTTCATGGATGAGAAGTCTGCTCAGAATACTATTAAAGCAATCTGGAAGGCTCGTACCAATGTGCCAACAGAAATGATTGGTGGCTTGGCTAAAGTTGAAGATTGGCTTTACGGTGGTTTGGGCATTGGCGATAAGTTCAGCGGAAATAACGGAATCAAGTTGGCTTCCGTTCCTTCTCGCCTATTCAATCTTCGCTCACGCGTCCGCTATCAGTTGTCACCACTCTTCGCTTATCGTCGTATGTTCAAGACAGCGGCTAAGGGAATCACTGAGAATATCCCACCAACTATGTACCCTGAATCAAAGATGGAAGAAATGGGTATCTATGCGCAAGCAAAGAAGATCCATGAACGCATTTTCCCAGAGGATGCAACAAAGAACGCTTTCCTTGATGAAGCAGAACGCGTCATCCGCGAGACAGACTTCTATAACCTTTACAACACACGCGCAGCAGAACAGTGGGCTTCTTACTGGCTGGCAAAGCAAGGATTCAACGATGCTGAGATTGCACAGAAGATTGAAAATGTCATGGGATATGGCGAGCGCACTGGAGCCGAGCGCACAGTAAACGCTATCTTCTTCCCATTCTCATTTAACAAGACTGTGATGCGTCAGTTTGGTGCTTACCTTTTGACTCACCCAGGTCAGGTAATGGTCAGCCATGCAATTCTGGATCTTTACGATAAACATGGCGGAACCAAGATGAATAAGTGGCTTGATGAGAATATGCCAATTATCAAGGAGATTCATAAGTTGAACCCCCTTGAGCATGGTGTAGGACTAGGCGGACTTGGTGGTATCAATGCCCCATACATTCAGGCTCTATTCGACATTCTCGCTCCAAAAATGATCGATTATGGAACTACCTTACATAACAATTCTGTGATGTCAACACTCAACAAATACATTCCTGCCGTCAAGGAATTCAGCGACCTCTTTATGACACGCGAAGGCAAGGTCGGAGAAGGCGAAGTTTGGGCAAGCATCAAGAGCCTAGCCAATATCGGTGAAGAGGTTAAGTCTAAGTTGGAAGGTGGAGAGACTCTTATCGCTCCACGCCAGCATAAGAATATGCCTACTCAGGCACAGCAGACAGCAGCATGGGAATACCGCAATACCCTCATTGCTCAGTTGCAACCATACTTGGACTACAACTATAAGAATCCTAATAACCGTATTGTCTGGCCAGATAAAATCAAGACCGAAACAGGACTTGCTGGTAAGGCAATTAATAAACAGACTATCGATGAACTTGTCCACTACAAGTACCCAGCATGGGATAACTCAGCATCAGCTTCAATCTCTCGCCAAAAGGCAACAGAAGCAGATCGCTTCATTGGCGAAGTTCGAGTCAGAGATCCACAGCGCGCAGCCAACTACGAAGTATTTCAAAAGGCAGCACAACGAGTTAGCGATGCAGTGGCTAAGGACTCAGTTCCAGATGCCAACCTTGTTAAGATAACTGATGGATTCCGCAAGGTCGCGATAGACTTAGCGCAGAAGGATCCGAACTTTGCAGCTTTCTATAAGACGCACTATGAACGCCTATTCGGACCATTGGAAGGATTTAAGTAATGACAACTGGACCAACACCCACACCCACACCAAAAGTTAATGCAGATGTTTTGGGTTTGCTTGGATCTCTTCCATCAGGCGGTGGTTCTTCCAATATCGGCAAGTTTGACATTACTTCTAATGAGTACGACATCTCTGGTCTAGGACTCCCAGCCAGTGTCACTGGTGGCAAAACAAAGTTAGATGCAGATTCTTTTGTTAAGGCTCTTCGCAAGACAGCCGAAGTATCACCACAGACTTGGGCTGGAATTCAGTACGCTCTTTTCCAGTCAAAGTTTTACAGTTCAACACCTACATTTGGCAGTTGGGATCCATCTTCAACAACAGATTTAATCGCTGTTAAGAATTTCATGGAATCTCTTACTGCCCACAATTCAGCAGACCCAACCGTTGCCGCACCAGTAACTTCCTATTTAACAGATCAACAGAACACTGCAATCAAATATGGCGGTAATGCTGTACGCACACAGATTGCAAAGGTTCAGGTTCCTAACACAACCGATCTTTCTTACATTGCAGATAAGGCATTTCGTGATGTCCTCGGAGTGGGCGCAACAGAAAAGCAACGCAAGCAGTTTGCTGCTTCGTTCCAATCTCAGGTTATGTCAGCAGCTCGCATGAGCGCTGCGGCTACTCAGGCTCAAACACCTACAGTTCCATTTGCGCCTAGCGCAACTACTCCTTCTTACCCAGAAGGTTTTGTCGGACCACAAGTTCCAGGAGCAGCACAACCTACAATTCAGCAGAATTTCCAAAGTGCTGATATGACTCCAAAGGTTCAAGTACAAACAGTTCAATCTGCACCAGATGCAAATGTTGCGGCAGCAGAGTTTGCTCGTAAGGCAGATCCAACTCAGGCTGGCGTTAATGGATTAAATGCTGCCGTTGATACATGGTTTAAGTCACTTGGCGGAAGAGGAACTAAGTAATGGCAGCGAAAACTAAAGTATCTACTGATGCAGAACTCATAGCCAAGGCGAAGAAAACAACACCTTGGTTAGTTCCACTTCTCACTGATCCAGAACACGGAAAGACTTATCTTCAATGGGCGCGTGATGCTGAGGCTGGCAATCCACCAACCGCAGAACAAGTCAGAGCTGCAACATATAACTGGGACATAACTCAGGTTTGGTCTGCTAACCAAGCAAGCCTTTTTAATCTTGCTTTAACCAACCCTGGCGAATATAAGAAGCAACAAAAAGCAATTGAAGCAAACATTGATGCGTATATTACTCAATCAGGAAATCCTGTAAGTCCAGAAACTCGTCAAGAACTTGTTAATGATGTTTTCCTAAAAGGATGGTCTTTAACAGATCCTCGCGTTAAGCAATTAGTTGCTGGTACATACGATGTCACTAAGGCAAAAACTGGTACAGCTCTTACAGCAACCGACCAAGTTAAGAACCTTGCAAAGAGTTACATGGTTCCTGTATCAGACCAGATTATCGGCCCATGGGCGCAAGCAATTCAAGCTGGTACTAAAACTGTTGCTGATGCTCAAAAGTATTTTAAGGATCAAGCAGCAGGACTTTATCCATTCATGGCTGGAACTATCGATGTTGTAGATCCATCAACTTGGTTCACACCAGCGAAGAATCTTATTTCTACAAATCTTGGAATCAATGAAAATATGATTGATTTCAATGACCCAAGCGGTAAATGGATGAACGCAGTAACAACTCGCGACCCAAAGACAGGCGCTATTACTGCCCGCACTAACGCAGATGTAATTAAAGAAATCCGTAGTAACCCTATCTATGGATACGATTACACTCCTGGCGCTATTTCATCAGCAAAAGACCTTGGCAGATCGCTTAAAGCAATGATGGGATTTGGAGAATAAAATGGCTAAAGCAACGGATGCTGTTTCATATAACCCTCTTACTGGGTTGACATATAACCCAAACGCAACAGCAAGTGCGCCAGCACCAACTCTTAAACCAGGTGTTCAGTATGTAGGCTCATCATTGCAATATGTTGATCCAAGCGGAGCGGTTCTACCTGTTTCTGCTGCACCATCTGCAAACCCTGTACCAAAGGCAGAAAAAACAGTTACAGGAACTACCTATCGTGGCACTGGATCTTCACGCGTCCTCGTTACTACTTATTCAGATGGAACTATATCAGAGACCCCAGCACCAGATACGGGAAACCCTGCTGGCAAAACTGTTGTAAGCGTTGTTCCAAATGCTAATGGAACCCGCACAATTTATTACAACGATGGATCTAGCATAATTGAAGGAACTCCATCAACTCCAGTAGCAACTCCAACTGGCGTAACTCAATCAGCAAAAGATATTGTTAATGGATACCTTCGCGAAGCAGGACTTGGCGCACTTAGCGATGAAACATGGAAGCAATGGAACTCTGGAACTTCGGCTGAACAAATTATGGATTACGTCCGTACAACGCCAGATTATGCAAAGCGTTTTCCTGCTATGGCAACACTTCGCACAGCAGGTCGCAGTATTTCTGAGGCACAATATGTTGCTAAGGAACAAGCGGATGTTGACATGATGACCTCTTATGGCATCCCAGCAGAAATTGCAACTAACCGCGATCTGCTTGGCAAACTTATTGCTAACAATGTCAACCAAGTTGATCTTCAAAAGCGCCTTATCGCTGGTCAAGAATCAGTTATGTCCTTAGATAAGAATGTCCTTGATTATGCAAGCAAGACTTTTGGTTTAACACCAGGAGACTTAACTGCCTTCGTTCTTAACCCAGACCTTGCAACCCCAGTTATTGAACAGAAGGCTAGAGCCATCCAAATCGGTGGAGCTGCTTTCCAAGCAAGCCAGAAGATCGCTGGAGAACAGGCTTTGAACTTGGCTGCGGCTGGAGTTACAGGCGCACAAGCGCAGCAAGGCTTTGGCAATATCGCCCAGCAACAGCAACTTACCCAAGCGCTTCCAGGAGATATTTCTGGATCAGTCACCAACGAAGAACTTATCAACGCGCAATTCGGCATGAGTCCAGAAGCACTTGCTAGAACTCGACGAGTTGCTGGCACACGCGCTGCTGAATATCAGCAAGGCGGACAGTTCGTTTTTGGTCAAGGTGGCGTTACAGGATTAGGTTCTGCACCTCAAGTTTAATTAGACAAATCAATCTGATATGTCTATGATTTTCTTAGTAGGTCCATTTTTGTGTAAGCAGTCTCCAAATCGTCTGCTTTAGACCTCGGAGGATTTGATGGGATTTGCCCCGTTGTTGGCTACGCGGTGTCAGGTTCGTCGCTTCGGCGCATAAAAAACACTAGCCCCGCCACACCGCCCTCCAAGGTAGGTGTGCGATACGGAATTTGGAGAAATAAAAATGAGCGATCTTGATTACAATGAAGAAGAACTAGATAACAGCCTCGGTAACGACGAATCTGAAAATGACTCGAAGAACTGGCGGCGTAAGTTAGAGGCAGACGCAAAAGAAGGCAAGCGCGCATCACGCGAGGCGGAAATCGCCAAGCAGGAAGCAGCTCAAGCAAAGCGCGAACTCGCACTTATGAAAGCTGGAATTGATCTAGAGTCAGGCACAGGCAAGTTATTTGCTAAGGCTTATGATGGAGAAGCAACACCAGAAGCAATTAAGGCAGCAGCACAGGAGTTCGGTCTAGTTCCAACTAGCCAGACTCAAGAAGTTCAAGATGACCTATCGGCTATCGACAGAATTTCACAGGCTTCTGCTGGCGCAACTGGAACTATTGCTCCATCAGCTTTGGATGAAATCCGCAATGCGGCTAATCCAGCAGATGTCATCAAAATTCTTCAAGCAAACGGAATCACGATCTCTAATGAACAACCTGGCGGTTGGTTCCCAATCTAATTGGTAACTGCCCCTTAACCCTTCAACAGAGAGAGAACTACAAATGGCATTAACACAGGTCAGCTCGCTTGATCTTTCCAAGGCCGCGTATGAGATGATCGCGTATTACGCGCTTCGTCCAGAGCTTTACTACGATGCACTCGTAGAAGTTCAGTCAACAAACGCAACAAACCGTGGAACAAGCGTTACATTCACAATCGCTTCTGATCTTGCAGAAGCAACAACAGCACTTACAGAAACATCAGATGTTACTCCAGTAGCAATGTCTGATTCATATATTACTGTTACACCACTTGAATACGGTAACGCAGTTCAGTTGACTTCAAAGTTGGGCGCAACAGCGTTCATGGAAGTTAACCCAATCGCTGCTAACGTAATCGGTTGGAACGCTGGTATTTCAACAGACGGCATTGCCCGTACTGCTGCTGGCTCAGGTACAAACGTCGCATACACATCTGGCACAACTCGCGCTGGACTTGCAAAGACAAACACACTTACAGGTAACGATGTCCGCAAGGCTGTTGCTAACCTCCGTAAGAACAATGTTCCTACATTCAACGGAATGTATAAGGGAATCATCCACCCAGATGTTTCTTACGACTTCCGTGGCGCAACAGGCGGAACAAACTGGTCAGATCCACACGTCTATTCAGATCCATCAGGTATCTTCAATGGCGTAATTGGTAACTTCCAGGGCGTTCAGTTCATGGAAACACCACGCGCTCCATTCTTTGCTGATGGCGGAACAAACTCATACACAATCTCAACAATTGCTGTTGCTTCAAATGTTGCAACACTTACAACCTCTGCTGCTCATGGTCTTGCAGTTGGTGACACACTCACCATCTCAGGAGCAACAGCAACTTCAGGTACAGGTTCGACTTCACAGATTGGCTTCAACACACAGTTCACAGTTGCAACAGTTCCTTCAACAACAACTCTTACAGTTTCTGTTCTTGGACTTTCAAATGTAAACGCAGGAACATCACTTTCACTCGTTGTCTCTGCTGTTGACGTTTACGGAACACTCGTAATGGGCCGTCAGGCACTTGCTAAGGCGTTCTCAACTGGTGGCGGATATGGCGAACAGGCAATCATCGTTGATGTTCCTGTTATCGACACACTTCGTCGCTTCACTGGTGTCGGCTGGAAGCACTTCGTAGGATATGCTCCATTCCGTCAGGCTGCTTTGTACCGCATTGAGTCAGGTTCTTCAATCGGTCAGTAGTTGATACTTGGGGGTAGGGCGCTTTATTCACCTTTCTCGCCCTACCCCCGCTTTATCACTTTTAGATAGGAACTGGAAATGCCAAAATTCACACCTCCGATAGCAACACTTGTTCCAGTTATTTCCCCTGTAGTTCCGAAATGGAAACAGCGCCCGTTCGCTTTCTTTAAGCCATCAATTCCTCGCGGTGCAAATGTATGGTTTTGGACTAACGGGATTATCAGCACATCTCAACCCCCAGTCTGGATCGCTACAAATAACCAGCCAGGAGTTGCCAAGGTTTATTACGGTGGTCGTACTTATGACATCACCAATGACGAAGCTGCCATCCTCGCTAACGCTGGTTTCGGTGATAACATTGTCTATTGATAAAGGGGAGCAAATGGATCACAGAGACCACACAGAATTTGTAGAGGGTTGCTTTGTTTGCAAAATCTCTACAATCTCGTTTGGTACTGGAACCGCCCCAACTCGTCGCGCTGGAGCAGAAGTAGTAGAAGCTCGCGAACGCCGTTGGAACAGAGATATGCCCGCGTATAAGGCTCTTCGCGCCCAAGGTTTGCAACCACCACGCATTGATGGTTCAGCAGAACTTATGGAAAAAGCCGAGACAAGATTTGAAATTGAATCTGGCAAGATCATGCCAGGACAAGCCAAGAAAATCGAAAGCACAGTAAAGGCTTTTGAAGCAGTAACAGGCACAAGCGTTTATCAACCTAACACAACCCCAGTGAATCTGTGAGAACTGAATGACAACCGTAAATGACTGGGTGACAACTACCCGCTCGACACTGATGAGTGGCTATACAGAGAACCGCAATAAACTTTCTGTTGCTTACACCAAGGGCGGCTCAACACTTACTTTCCAATACACCCCAGACGGAGTTCGCCCAGGCGCTCGCCTTTCAATCGGCACAAATACTTTTTATGTCTGGTCAATTGACGGACAACAAGCAACTGTTTCTGGCGGAGAAGATGGATCAACAGACCAAGATGCAGCCGTAGGAAGCCTTGTACGCGTCTCTCCACGCTTTACAGACGATGAGATTGTAAAGGCATTAGCTGGCGATCTTAATGACCTCTCATCCCCTGCTAACGGCTTATTTGGCATTGGCACAGTTGACCTTACCTACAACGCAATCATCAATGGTTATGACCTTGGTGCTACTGCGGGTGACTTGGTTTCAATCTATGAGGTTAAGTATCTAACCCCTGGACCTCAGATGGATAACCCACGCATCCACACAACTGGCTACCGCCTCAATCGCAATGCGATTAGTTCTCAGTTCCCATCAGGAATGTCATTGCAGTTATTTGAGCCAGCATACCCAGGATATAACGTGCGTGTTGTCTATCGTTCTAACTTCTCAATGCCAACAACTCTTTATGCAAATGTCTCAGCAACAGGACTTCTTCCAAGCGCTTATGACTTGCCTCCAATCGGAGCAACAATCCGTCTCATGGCTGGTCGCGAAATCAAGCGCAACTTCACAGAAGGTCAGGGAGATACTCGTCGTGCAAGCGAAGTCCCAGCAGGAGCAGTTGCTCAGTCACCACGAAACTTGCAGATCCTACGCCAGCAACGCATTACAGCAGAAGCAGCAAAATTAGAAGCACTATACCCAAACTTTAAGGCGTAACTATGGCTTCCATTGAGAAATACAATACGCCCTATTACAAACCATCACCTGCTTACTATGGTGGTACAAGTTACTCCAAACTCGTTCCATACCCATTCCCAGTAAGTATCGATGGACGCGCTTATCAGATCCAGTGGGACGCAAACTCAATTGGCGTGTGGGGTGCAAAGTTCAAGCGCAACTCACTCCCATTACTTCGTGGTCAGGCGGATAGTTCTAATACTCCTGGCGAGCAGTCAATTTCCCCAGAGCAATTCTGGCGTAGATCTCAGGAAACTTGGACACTTGGCGAAGGTCAAGTCCACCTAGACCGAGCGACTTCCGATATTCGTCGTTACCACGACAGCGAAGGCATTGACCCATGGGATCCATGGCAGGTAAAACTTCTTAACAAGACAGCGCAAAAGCGAACCTCAGCCAATACAAATCTTCAATGTATTGTTGCTGGATCCTATGTTTATTTAATTGATGGAACTTCTGTTTACTATTCCACAAACTTAACTTCATGGACTGCTGTAACTGTAACTGAAAGCCCAGCAGATCCAACCTCACTTGCAACCGATGGATATAACGTATGGATTGCGCGTGGCACTAGCGGTATTTACAAAACAACCGTAGGCGCAGCAAGCATGACTTCTTACGCTACTTATAGCGGAACGCTGAACCTCATCAGCTTTACTAAATCCCGTTTGATGGCTACTGGTAATGGCAAACTTTTTAATGTAATCAATTCTGGATCTCTCGGACCATCAGATCTATTGCTCGACTTATCTTCTCGTAGTTTTACATGGGTAGATATTGTTGGTTCCCCAACACAAATTTACGCTGGCGGATATTCTGGCGATAAGTCATTTATCTACCGCACAGCAATTAAGGCAGATGGAACAGCGCTTGATGTGCCTATCGTCGCTGGTCAACTTCCAGATGGCGAAATTATCGCATCCCTTGGTGAATACCTTGGCTATATCTTTATTGGCTCAAACCGAGGCATCCGATTCTGCACCGTAGGGACAGATGGTTCACTTGTTATCGGGCCACTTATCCCTACCTATGACACTGTTTATGCGTTTGAAGGACAAGATCGTTTTGTTTGGTACGGTAACTCAAATTACGATAACGATAGTGGTCTAGGTCGCATGGATTTGACCACCTTCACTTCAACCCTAGTTCCTGCTTATGCCTCAGATTTAATGTCTAAGGCTGGCAGTGGAACGGTTAGTTCGGTTGCAACTTTTAGCAACCTTCGTATCTTCACCATCAATGGCAAGGGACTTTATTCGGAACTTGCCAACACCCCAGTAGATTCAGGAACTCTTGTAACTGGAACTATCAGTTACGGAATCTCGGATCCAAAGGTTGCCATGTTCTTGGACATCAAGCATGAACCTCTTCACGGCACAATCACTGCTGGCATCATCGCAGATCAGCATGACTCCGATCTTGACTTAGACACAGCAAATGTCATTGGCATTTCAGATACCCAAGGAAGCGTGTCCCCAACAGCGGCGTTTCCTTGCGGACAACTCTCTAATGAATCAGTTCAGTTGGTCTTTAAGTTAGAGCCAAGTGCTGCTGGAGTCAGTCCAATCCTCAACCGTTGGACTCTTCGTTCTTACGTTGCGCCAAAACGCACAGCACAATGGGATGTTCCAATCCTTCTCTATCCAACAATTCAAGCTGGAGATAAGGATTGGTCATACGGAGTTCAAAAGGAAGTTGATTTCCTTGCAGGACTTCATCAAGCACAATCAATTGTTACACTTCAAGTAGCCGAAGCAACATATCAAGTGGTTATGTATGATTACCAATGGATACCAGAGGCTATTGGTGTGGACGGACAGCCACGCGGAATTTTCTACGCACAACTTAGAGAGATAGTAGGTTAATAATGGCAAGACGCGAATATAAAGGTGCTGCTACCCCAACAACGCTTTCAGCGAGCATCAGCAACTCAGCGACTTCACTCACCATCACCGATTCGACCAACTGGCCGACTGGCTCATTTTCATTTGTAATCGATCCAGGACTAGCTGGCGAAGAAAAGATCCTTGCCACCTCCCGCTCTGGTACAACAGTCACACTTACTACTCGTGGTTACGACAATACTTCTGCATCTGCTCACACAACTGGCGCAGTCATTTACCCAGTTCCAACAGCAATTGACTTTGATGAGGCTAATAACCTTGTAAACACTATCGGGACATTGGGAACTGGCGTAGCAACATTCCTTCAGACTCCTACTTCAGCAAACCTTGCCACAGCCGTAACAAATGAAACTGGATCTGGATCGCTTGTATTTGGAACTTCACCTACGCTATCTCTTCCAGTCATTGACAACTTTATTCTTGGTTATTCGACAACCGCTACAGCGGCAGGAACAACAACTCTTACAAACGCAAGCAATAATCAGCAACTATTTACAGGTTCAACAACTCAGACTGTAACTATGCCAGTTGCAACAACCATGACGGTTGGAACCCGCTACCTTATTGAGAACAATTCAACGGGTGTAGTTACCGTTCAATCATCTGGCGCTAATGCAATCGTTGCCATTCCTAGTGGAGTAAGCGTCAAGGTCACATCAATCCTTAACTCAGGCACAACTACTGCATCATGGGATTATGAGTATGTTGGTTTCAATGCTATTACTGGTACTGGATCAAACGTACTTGCAATAAGTCCAACAATTACTACTCCAGTAATTACCCAAGGAACATCAACCCCATCATTTACCACTAACGCTTATACAGTTGTTTCAACTGATGCAGGTCAGTTTCTTCTTGCTTCTAACTCATCAACAGCAGGAACAGTTAATATCCCAACTGACGCTACTTATGCTTTCCCTAATGGAACCCAAATTCATATTCAGCAAACTGGATCAGGGCAGTTGACAATTCAGGCAGCAACATCAGGCACAACGACTGTAGTTTCAAATGGAGCAACAGCCGCAGCACCTAAGATTCGCGCTCAGTATTCAGTAGCAACACTTATGAAAACTTCAACAAATAACTGGACCGTCTATGGAGACATTGCATAATGAGTCCAATTCCAGGAATTGTTGCCTCTCAGATCACTGGGCATTTGGTTACCAACTCTTTTGAGTCTATTCAGACTGTAACTGTCGGCGCAGGTGGGCAGAGTTCAATCTCGTTCACATCAATTCCAAGCACCTATAAACATTTGCAAGTCCGTTGGCTTGGTCGACAAAGCGGAGCAAATACAGGATACGCAGTGAATTTGAGAATCAATGGAACAAGTAGCGCAAACTATACATACCATCGCATACGCGGTAATGGCTCGGCAGCATCTGCATCAGCAGCAACTTCTCAAACAGGAATAGAAGTAGGAGCAACATCTGCCGCTAATTCAACAGCAGGTATGTTTGGTGCTGGAATAATTGATATTCTTGATTACACAGATACCAATAAATATAAAACCATTCGCTCATTACAAGGAACAGACCAAAACAGTTCAACAGATTCCAATATATTTTTCCATTCTGGGTTTCTTACTTCAAGCACCAGCGCAGTTTCTCAAATTGATTTGATACCAGACGGAACATCTTTTGTTCAATTCTCATCATTCGCACTTTACGGAGTAAAATAAATGGCATCTACTTACACCCCGATTGCGACTACTACTTTGGGAAGTGCAGCGGCTTCTTATACATTTAGTTCTATTCCTAGCACTTACACAGACCTTGTTGTAATTGTTTCTGCTACAACTGTAAGTGATGCTCAAGATATGAGCATTCAATTCAACGGCGATACAGGCACAAACTATTCTAATACTTCTCTTGTAGGTAATGGATCAACAGCCACATCAACGCGGACAACTGGTCAGACTAAGATTTATGTTATCAACGATACGAGCAACACTTCTCCTTCACCAGTAAGAATCAACATTATGAATTACTCAAATGCTACAACTTACAAAACCGTGATAGCGCGTGGAGATGATGCAACCCATAGAACACAGGCAACCGTTGGTCTTTGGCGCAATACTGCTACTGCTGCTATTACTTCTGTAACTATATTGGGAACTACAAATCTAAATACAGGAGCAACCCTGACACTTTACGGAATCTTGGCGGCATAACTATGGCAAATACAATGACATTGATTTCATCCGTCACAGTAGGATCAGGCGGGGCAAGCAGTATTGACTTCACAAGTATTCCTGCTACTTATACCGATTTATGTATTAAAACAAGTTTGCGTGAAAAAACTTCTGGCGATTATGTAAGGCTTGGATTAAATTTTAATGGTACAGCAGCAAGCGTTACAGGAAAAATGCTTTATGGAGACGGGGCTTCTGCATCATCTTTGAATATAACCGTTTATACAACCGTTGCTTGGGGTGTAGATAGATTCAGCGCCACATCAAATACTTTTTCAAATGTTGATATTTATATTCCAAACTATACTTCATCAAATTATAAATCATTTTCTATTGACGCTGTAGAAGAAAATAATTCTTCCGCAGCGCTTATGAGTTTGTCTGCAGGATTATGGTCTAATACTGCTGCTATTACATCTCTTTCTTTAATACCAGATAGTCGAACAACCTTTGCCCAATACTCAACCGCCTACCTATATGGAGTAAAAAATGCCTAATCCAACACGAATCGAAATCAACTGCGAGACAGGCGTTGAGTCAATTATTGAATTGACTGATGCTGAAGTAGCACAGATGGAAGCAGATGCTCAGGCAGCAGAAGCACGCAAGGCTGAGGAAGATGTAGCAGCTCAGGCTCTTGCTGATCTTAAAACATCAGCTCGCGCTAAACTTGTAGCAGGAACACCACTTACAGAAGAAGAAGCAGCAACACTTGTCATCTAAGGAGCAATAAATGCGTACAGCACAATACTCAGTAAGCACCACAGCAGTAAAGATAGTTGACCAAACTGGATCACCCCGCAAGGTTTCCATCCACAACGAAACAGTGGCAACCTATCTTGGAGACCGTAATGTGACATCATCAACAGGTTACAAGTTGGATGCCAACGATAAGATTACTCTTGATGTTAATGGTGGCTCTGAACTTTGGGTTATTACGGCATCAGGTACAGCAGCAATATCAGTATTTGAAAACTAATTTACAACCGTAAAGGCGCTAATAATGATTCTCACCCAAGCAAGTCTAACTATTGGCATATTTGTGGGGATAATGAACCTTTTTGTCATGTTCTTGGGTGGGATCAAGATATATGTGCATATCGTCAAGAAACTGGATCGTATCGAATACGCCCTCTTCAACGATGGCAACGGTGCAGTTCAGAAGATCAACGACCTTTACAAGAATCAAGCCATTATCAAAACGGACATTGAAGTAGTAAAGGCAAGGATTGAAAATTGAAATCATCTAACGGATGGGAAGCCTCAGCCGATCAAGCAAAGATTGATATTGGAGTATTTACTGTTATAGGCGGAATTCGCCCAATCAGACTTCGTTGCGCTAAAGCTGTGGCTCCATTGCTTATTGCGGCTTGTAAAGAATGGCACAAGCGGGTAGAGAAATTAGAACCTGGAGAAGTTCAGGGATACGCCTATCGCGATGTACGGGGTGGAGCTGGAACTCTTTCCAATCATGCTTCTGGAACTGCCGTAGATATATGGCCATCCCGCCACCCTCAAGGCTCTGCCAATGGTAATCTTACGCCAAAACAACAATCAGCAATTCTTGACATTTGCTCTAAATATGGACTTCGTTCAGGCGGAACATACAAAAGCGCAAAGCCAGACTGGATGCACATTGAAATCAATGTAACCCCAGACGAAGCAAAATTGCTAATAGCCAAACTCTAAGGAGAAACAATGCTAGACAAACTTTCGCCAGAATTTCGCCACATCATCATCGCTTCTATGGGAGCAATCCTTGGCGTTATCGCTGAATCAATCCCAAGCCTTAATCTTAATCCAGTTCTTGCAGCCGTGGCTGGATCAATAGTCACAAGCGCCACCCTTTATTACAGCAAGTTGACCAAGCAGTACGGTAAAGGCAAGTAAGGTACAATAAATGTCTAAAGTAACCATGGAATTGGTCATCACCGCTGAGGCGGAAGTGACTCACGCTGATGGAACAAAAGATACTAAGGAGTCAGAATGACCGTAGGATTAGCCACAACAACACTCGCAAACAACTGGCTTAATATGCTTCGTGCGGTTGCATTTACTGCTCCTGCTGCAACATACATTAAACTCCATACAGGAGATCCTGGTGCTGCTGGAACAGCAAACGCATCAGCAGTAACAACTCGCCAATCAGCAACATTTTCTGCTGCTTCTAGTGGAGCAATTGCTCTTTCCAATTCACCTGCATTTACCATGACAACTACAGAGACCATCACGCACATCTCAGTATGGGATGCTTCAACTGCTGGCAATCTTCTTTGGACTGCTGCGCTGACAACTTCCAAGTCAGTTGTTAATACAGATGTATTGACTTTCACGACTCTTGGAGTTTCACTTTCACCATTAGCGGCATAATTTATGGCAACTAATTATCCATCAAGCCTTGATTCGTTTGTCAATCCAGCTTCAACGGACACACTTGATTCAGCCACAGTTCCTCACGCTTCTCAGCACACAGACATCAATGATGCAGTTGAAGCCATCGAAGGCGAACTTGGCACAAATCCAAAGGGTTCATTTGCCACAGTCAAGGCTCGCCTTGCAGCAGGAGACCCTGATTCAGATCAAACAGTTCTATCCACACAAGTCTTCGGTTAGGGGATAACAATGGCAACTTTTACAAAGACACTTCTTTCAGGCTCTACACAGGGTCAGCCAATCACAGTTGTCCAAACTGCCTCAACTGGTACAACTATCCACGCAACAGGAACTTCATCAACAACTATTGACGAGGTTTGGCTCTATGCCAACAACACTTCGACTTCACCAGTATTGCTCACAGTGCAGTTCGGTGGAACAGGCTCAGTGCAACACGCAAAGCCAATTACCCTTGCCCCACAGTCAGGCGATGTTCTCATCGTGGCTGGCTTGCCATTGACAGGAACAGGCTCTGCTGCAAACACAATTTATGCCTTTGCCGCAACTGCATCAGTCATCACGATTTCAGGTTATGTAAATAGGATCAGCTAATGTCTAACCCAACAAGACGCGGACAAATTGGTGAAGTAAGAACCTCAATGCAGGGTGCTTCAGTAACCCCATTTGCAAACACACATTTTGTTCTTCCTTACGGCTTGCGCTTACAACAGACAAAGAACGCTGGCGATACATCAGTCACAATCCCTGCTGGTATTACATTTGTCTATGCCATCGCAGTTGGTGGTGGCGCAGGTGGAAGTAGTGGTGGCGGTGCGGGTGCTGGTGGTGTTGCTTGGGGCTGGACTTTAGCAAACTCAACTTGTGTAGTTGGCGCTGGCGGTGCTTCTACAACTGCGGGCGGTTACACTCGATATGGAAATGTAATAGCTGGAGGCGGACAACTCAGCAACTCAACAGGAATTTTAGGTTCAGGTGGCGGTGGTAACGCTGGTGCTGGTGGAACTAATTATTGGGGAATTCCTGGAGGCGCGGCTGGAACATCAACATCAACAGATGGAAAATCAGGCGCAGGTGGAGGTGGTGGTTTTCTTTCAACTACTGCTGGAGTCAATGGCGGTAATGGTGGAAATGGAATTTCAGGCGGCGGCGGAGCACCTTGTAATGCGGCAGGTTCACAAACAAATACTGGTGGTAACGGCGGTTCAGGACTTGTGGGAGGTGGAGGAGGTGTTGGGTCAACCACAACTGGAACACGCACAGGTGGTTCAGGCGGAAACGGAATAAACATTTTGACTGGCGCACAAACAACTGGCGGCGCTGGTTCAACTGGCACAAATACAAATGGCGCTGCTGGTGGTGGTGCTGGCATTGCAGGAAATGGAACTGCTGCTTCGGGAACTACTGGCGGTGTTGGTGGACTTGGCGGTGGCGGCGGCGGAAATTCAGCAACAGGCGGCGCAGGAATACTTTACCTTTTCTACTAGGAGACAATTATGAGCGCATCGATCTATAGCAATTCATCATTTACTGATTCTCCTTACGGACTCAAGCTGCAACGCACATACACAACATCTGCTTCTGTAACTGACATCCCTGCTGGCATTCAAAGAGTTTATGCAATTGTCATTGGCGGTGGTGGTGCTGGTTCATCACAAACAACTGGCGGTGGTGGTGGTGGTGGGGCAGGAGGTTATTCTGCTGGTTGGACTTATGTTGCAAACTCA
>Ga0304728_1000857_pt1 | contig 23685 bp, 14 predicted proteins | sample C_130625_MF_Meta_FD_190476 | JGI IMG/M metagenome (GOLD analysis project Ga0304728, IMG submission 190476) | Freshwater microbial communities from Lake Croche, Canada to study carbon cycling - C_130625_MF_MetaG (v2) (version 2) | ecosystem: Environmental > Aquatic > Freshwater > Lake | place... | reverse complement strand
CTGAACAGTATGGTGCTACTACACTAACGGCTGACTTTAATTGTACCGTTTACGATCCCCAGTATGTCATTGATATCTTAGATAAATTAAAAATATCTCATCCGAGCATATACGATAAAATTCTGTATATTGAACAGCCATTCCCTTACGATCTCGAAAAGTACCCCATAAATGTAAAAGCCCTCTCTGCTTACAAATTATTATTTTTGGACGAAAGTGCGCATGATTGGACCTGCGTTGCATTAGGCCGTAGCTTGGGATGGACCGGCGTTGCTTTAAAGACCTGCAAGACACAAACAGGTGCTTTACTTAGCGCCTGTTGGGCAAAAGCTCATGGTATGGCTTTGATGGTACAAGATTTGACTAATCCTATGCTTGCAATGATTCCTCATGTGCAACTTGCATCGCATGTAGGAACAATCAAAGGAGTAGAATGTAACGCCATGCAATTTTACCCCGATGCCTCCTTACCCGAAAACGAGGTGCATCCTGGACTTTATACACGCCGTAATGGAATAGTGGATTTATCTACAATTAAAGGATCAGGTTTTGGCTATCGACTTTCAGAAATTTTACGCACATTGCCACCTGTCACAGCTAACTATTTATAAACAATATATAGCGATGCGAATTTTATCTAGAAATTCACTATTAAAATATACTGTATTAGCAGGCATCTATTTACAGAGTGCTTTTTATCAATTACGTGCGGAGCCTCAGAAAAATTTAACCGTTGGATCATATACGCAAACGCCTTGGGTTGAGCCAGATTTTCCGTTTTTCTCTTCGGTCTTAGATTGTCGAGCAATAAAAAGTATTTCTCCGGTTAATAATTTAACGCCTCGAGGCATAATTCTGAGATTATCGGCTGACTCTTGGATTTGTTTTGATACCGATTTATTAAGAGTATCTGCAGTTTGGGTAGGAAAAGGTGTATCAGCTAAAGCCTTAGCCCCTTTATCTTATCCCGACGGAAAAACAAAAACACCAACAGGACAAAAACAACTCCCTAAACCCTTAGGTGAACTATGGACAGCCAGCGGAATTTATCCCGGATGGCAGCAATCAGAACGGTTAAGTACTCAAGACCCTCGTACTCCAGCACCTAGTCCAGAGGAAGTAGGAAGGGGGCCTATTGCTGTAGGACTTGGTCAATTCAAAGCGATTGAAGAAGTAGAGGGCGGAGTGGTCTTACACTACACGGTATCAGGAGTGGAGGTACACGACTGGTGGACTACTGCAGGATCTGCGTTAGAAAGGAAAATTCGACGTCATCTTATTGTGGACGCAAGTGAACATTCACTTATTCTTGTTCTTGGAACTAAGAAAGAGGGAATTGCTTTAACTCTTTCTGACTCAAAGCGTGAGGCTGGATCTGTTGAAATAAAAAATGATAGCTTAGTGAATTATGCACTTATTAAACCGCATTCTAAAGAGCTAGCGTTTACGGTTAGCCTTTCTCAAGAATCAAGAGGTGAAGATTCAGTAAAATTAGAGGTTTTGGATAAACCTAAGCCTTTATCAAAACCTCACTGGTTACAGACAACTACATCTGATATTAAGCGATCTGCTGATAAAGATACGTATGTAGTAGACGATATAGCACTACCAACTCCTAATCCTTGGAATAGGAAGGTAAGAGCATGTGATATTCAATTTTTTAAAAATGGAGATGCAGCACTCGTTACTTTTGATGGTGATGTGTGGCTAGCTAAGGGCCTTGATAAAGCAGAGGGGGTAGTAACTTGGACACGGTTTGCTTCCGGACTTCATGAACCTATGAGTCTAGCACTCCGTGATGATAATATTTTCGTTTTTGATAAAAATGGTATTTGGAAACTAAGTGATCCACGTCATGTGGGAGAAGCAACGCAGTACGATTTATTTTCAAATGCTTTTGCCCAGACCGCAGATATGCGAGAATTTGCTACTTCAATACGTCTAGCTCCTGACAGGTCTTTTGTTATTGCAAAAGGTGGCCAACAGGGAACGACTTTAGGTAAGCACAATGGAAGTATACTACGTATATCTGCCGATGGTGCAAAATCTGAAATACTTGGCTACGGATTTAGACAGCCTAATTTAGGTGTTAATCCTAAAACAGGTCTTGTGACTGGAAGTGATCAAGAGGGAGATTACATTCCCTCTACTCCGATACATGTTGTAGGGGGTAATAAATTTTACGGTTATTTAGCAGGTTTTCTACCAAAAGAAGTTTATCCAGCACCTGTAGAGGAGCCTCTCACGTGGATGCCACACTCTGTCAGTCCATCAGCAATGGGGCAGGAGTGGCTGATGGATTCGAAAATGGGTCCACTTAATAATGAACTAGTCCATTTAGCTTTTGATCGTCCTGAACTTTACCGCGTCATTTTAAATGCGCGTACCCAGCGTCTTCAAGCATCGGTTGCTACTATCACACAGCAATTTGATTTTCCGCCGATGCACGGGAGTATAAATCCAAAAGACGGCTATTTTTATGTTACAGGTTTTCAGGTTATTGGCTGGGGTAATGTGATTGATACCGAGGCTGGCTTAGGTCGCGTTAGGTACACAGGATTACCGAGCTCTTTGCCTGCTGAAGTAGCTCCAGCAACTCAAGGCGTCTTGATGCGATTTGATAGTCCGCTCGATCCACAATCAGCATTAGATGCTTCTAATTACGCTGTTCAAACATGGCATTATTTGAGAACCTCTAAATATGGATCTCCTGAATTTAAGGCTAATGGAGTTCCGGGGCATGACAGACTACCCGTATCTGCATCCTATCTTTCAAAAGATGAAAAGAGTATTTTTATTGCTATCCCTGGTATGAAGCCAGTCATGCAACTTCAGGTCAGCTACGATCTTAAGTTAAAACAAGGCCGGTCTTTTCTAGGTCGAATCTATACTACTGCCTATCAGCTCATTGAATTTAATCCTATTAAAGAAGGGTTTAGTCCTATGAATATAGATTTAACGGTAAAACCTATTGTCGAATCCACTATTAAAAAAGCGAGTATTGGAGAAGGTAAACAACTTACAGAACGTTATGGGTGTATCGCATGCCATAATGTTGATGGCAGTAAAATAACTAAACCAGGTCCTTCTTGGTATAAACTTTTTGGACAAACGATAGATGTTTATGCCGATGGCAAAAAAGCAACGATCGTAGCGGATGAGGGTTATATTAGAGAGTCGATTGTACTCCCTGCGGCTAAATTTGCGGCAGGCTATGAAAAATCAGAAATCGTTATGCCAAGTTACGCAGGTATTCTTAGCGACGAACAAATCGATTCACTTATTCGATATATCAAGACGCTTAAGTGATAAGCGTTTTATATTACTGCAGATAAACCACCGTCTACAGTTAATATCTGGCCATTAACAAAGTTGGCTGCTGGGGAGCACAAGAAGACGCAAGCACCTACAAGATCTTCTACTTCTCCCCAGCGATTAGCAGGTGTACGACCTTTGATCCATGAATCAAACTTTGGATCATTTTTTAATACCTGAGTTAATTCCGTAGATATATAGCCAGGAGCTAAGCCATTAATTTGAATATTATCTTTAGCCCATTCTCCACACATAGCCTTTGTTAACATTTTAAGGCCACCTTTTGATGCAGCGTAATTTCCAGTGGTAGGGCGTGCTAATTCACTCATAAGTGAGCAAATATTTACAATCTTACCTGATTTGCGTTCAATCATTCCCTTAACGACTGCTTGGGATACGACAAAAGCTGAAGTAAGATTAGTATCAATAACTGATTTCCAATCTGCGAGCGGCATATCTACAAGAAGTGAACGTTTCTGAATCCCTGTGTTATTAACTAGAATATCAATTGATTTTCCCTCGGACTGAAGCGCCGCGGTAATTGCTTCAGGTAAAGTAACATCGAAGCATAACGTATCTACGGTTATACCTAATGCTTTGAATGTGTCTGCAGCTTTAATTAGTTTCTCAGGATTGCGGCCATTCAAAATAACTTTAGCACCTGCATCTGCTAATCCATGCGCTATTGCTAGACCTATACCTTGAGACGAGCCAGTTACTAATGCTCGTTTATTAAGAAGAGAAAAACGTGAGTGATGTGCCATACTTAAAAGAGCTTAATTAAGCTTTTGATAAAATGTCTATTTTTCGGATTTTTCCTGACAGAATAAATAAAGCGAGTGTTGAAGCAGGTCCTAAAATACCTGCAGTAATTAAAATAGGTGTATAAGAAAAATGATCCACGACCACACCAGTAAGGAAGGTAAGTATCATAGCGCCTAGCCCTGCAGCTGTTCCTGAGAATCCAGCAATTGAGCCGACAGCTCCTACTGGGAAAAAATCGCTTGCAAGAGTTTGTACATTACTAACCCAAAACTGAAAACCAAACAACGTGACACTAAACCAGGCAAGTGCTACGTAAGGGGAGTTAGCCCAAGCTCCTATAATACCTGCAGGTAGCAGTAATGTGGCAAACGCGATTGCTATTTTTCTTGAAGCGTTAACTGAAAAGCCGCGGTCGATCAAAAAACCTGAAAACCATCCACCGAACAGCGCACCTGCTGCTGCAAATAAAAAGGGAACCCAGGCAAAGGCTCCAATTTGTTGCAGACTAAAATGACGAACATCAGAAAGATATTTTGGTAGCCAATTTAAATACAACCACCAGATAGGATCACCTAAGAAACGTGCGATAACAATTCCCCACATAGGACCATGGCTAAAAAGAGTTCTCCATGGCACTGGTGCTTCCTGTGGCTCTTGGGTGATTACTTTAGCTTCTCGAGGGTAAAGTGGAAGCCAAGCTATGAGCCATACAAGTCCCAATAAGCCGGCTGCAGCAAAGGTAACTCTCCATCCGTATGCGAGCTGTAAAGCTATAATTAAGGGAGGTGCAATAGCTGGGCCAATTGATGCTCCCGCGTTCACGATACCCATACCCAGTGCTCGTTGTCTTGGTGTAAACCAAGCAGCTACGGTGCGTGTTGCTCCAGGCCAATTGCCTGCTTCTCCAAGGCCTAGTAAGCCACGTACTAAACTAAGACTACCTATGCCTCGAACCATAGTATGAGCAATTTCAGCAATGGACCAAATTGATATAGCAAAGGCGTAGCCTAAACGATTTCCTATACGGTCGAAAACGCCACCCCATAACCACATAGACAACGCGTAGGTAAACAGAAAGAATGAACCTATTGCACCATACTCTGTATTAGAAAGATTTAAATCTTTGCAGAGTACAGGTGCTAAAACGGAGACGGTTTGACGATCAATATAATTTATTAATGTACCTGAAAAAATTAAGGCTACAATTACCCAACGCCACGGATGGCCCTCTTTGGGTTGATCTTTTGGGGGTGAAAAGCTCATTTAAATTTATCTCTCATTGCTTGAATACCAGGAATAGCACTCATGAGATGGGTATGTTTAGGTTCGAAAAATTGTATCAATGAGCGTTGATGACGCCCTGCAAGTATCGTGAAAATATAACTCTGATGACCAGGGGAGGTTACGGTAGGGTGGTAACCTTTATCAACTATGAAGGTGTCTCCATGTTGTGTTTTTACAACACTTGATTGATTAAAATCATCATAGCAGAATTGAGCTCCAAAACCTGTACTAGGATTAAACCGGTAATGATAAACTTCCTCGAAGTCGGTTTCTTGCGGAGGGCGCTCGGTATCGTGTTTGTGAGGAGGATAACCTGACCAACATCCTGGATCAGCATAGAGTTCACTCACTAAAAGATTTCCTGCACGGCCTGCAGCATTTTGGCCAAGTATGTGAAAGATACGACGATGGGAATGGGTTTCAGTAGATCCAACATCGACCATAAGAACTTCTTCAGGAGTAATGCGAAAGGCTTTATATGGCTCGTTACATACTGCACCTGAAACAGCCACTTCAGCATGTTCTGTATGAGCAGTAATCGTAATGGAGGCGTTAGTTCCTGCATAAACACTATCTGCTTTTCCGGACCATATGTCTTTTCTTTTTCCTACAGACTCGAAAATCTGGCCATCCACACTTATTGTGACTGTGCCCGATAGAACGACACACAATACCTCTATGTCTTTTTCCTTAATTTGGACTGAAGTCTTTGGAAGTAGTCGCAACTGTTTAAAAAAGCATAGGCTTGCATTTTTCGACGGATGAACCGTCAGATTCTCGTGTTGACTTAGTGTTTCTTGTATGTGTGAAGACATTATAGAGGTAATGCTAACTTATATATTCTTTTATATTTAATATAAAAGATAGTACAAGTCCCTCCTGTACCTATTTTAGGTAATTTTAATAGGCAAAAAACCTATTGATTGAACGACCCTTCTAGGTATCCAACTTATGTTGAGATAGGATATGTTAGCTATTGCGCTTAAAATATAAAATAGTACCAAAACCCTAAAAATATAACTATCAGATACGATTATTTATCTTAGAAAAAGATATCTTAGATTAGATTAGTTTTTCTTAATCTGCTAGATTGAAGGTCAATGGTGTCGTCAATCTTACTAAAATTATCTCTACCTAAGATTTGAGGGAATTAGCTCGATCTATCGTAGCTATTTGTACTCAACCATGTACTTAATAGGAAATAATTGAATTCAAGTATGATTCACAAGCCGCCGGTATAAATATATAAGTTTCTTAGATCAGTGAACTTCACTAATGTGGAGAATTCCTTCAGAAGCTTTAGAAGGTAGATTTATTTCAATAACACCTGGCAGTCTTAGTTTTGAATTGGTCTCCTTATGATTCCACTCAACACGATACGTTTTATTTGGATTCATACAGGCTATTACTGAAATATAATCACGATTTGACTCTTGAGAGAAAAGTTTTAAACGCGTGGCGAGTTCAGTGTGTTCTTTATTAAAGGTTTCATTTTCAACCCAGACATCGAAGCCTGTGCTTAGGGTTCCCGGTTTAAAATACGTAGCAAACCACTTTACAATAGGGGAAGATAATCCTCCAAATTCGTGCCAGCCTGCGCCTCGACCTGTTAGGATTTGGAAGTACTCCATACTATAATATGTTGAATCCGTTTCTTTTTTCCAAAGATCAAGCCCACGTTTGGCGATCTCCCAGGCAAACTCGCTTTCGCCTAGATCGAGCATAGATTTCCAGAAAAACCATTGATGAGGCATCCAAACAGTTCCGTTCCAATAGCCGTCTGTTTTGTAGTATTCAGCAGATTGATCTACTGCACTTAAACCTACGGTACTCCAGATATGCTGGGGGGACTTTAGTACTGAAAGCATACGAGCTGTTTGTGCAGTTGTACCAATACCTGCAACGAGTGGGTATAAACCATCTAAGCCTTTATTATAATTAACTTTGCCTTGGTATTTTAAGATTCCAACAGGTTCGTTATTGGCGTCATGCATTACATAGCCAAAATAGCCGGATGTTTCATCCCATGAGTATTTTTCTAAGCTCGCAGTAAAAGCTGCGATATCTGCAGTGTAGGTATTTATATCTGCTTTATTTCCTAATGCATATGCTGCCATACGCATAATTTTTGCGATACGTATTGCTTGAGTCGTATTTATGACAGGCGCTAATGTGCCAGCGCTCTGATTATCGTAAGCGTAGCGTTGAGGAGGATAATCATCCCATCCCCCTGAATTATAAAAATAATCAAAGCTACTTAATAAACCAGAATGAAACTTAGCCATCCGTGAGCTTCCAAGGCGGCCGACAAAAAAATCGTAGTATTGTTTTAAGCGAGGGTAAGCATAATCAAGCAGAGCTTTAGATTGAGTTTTATTCCATAAGTCTAAAAAAAGATAATGTTGTACAGGCACCATACTGCCGTGGTGCACAAAAGCGGACTGTGAACCAGGATCGTTAAGGTATGTGTTTAGACACTCAAAGGCTCTCTTAGGGTCTAACTCATCTAAGCCTAAGCCTATGAATCCAGAATCCCACGTATATAAGCTATCCCACCATCTACCCGGTGTATTGTGTTTAATATATTTTCCATCAATATAAGTCGGATAAACAACATTTTCGAGAAGTGTCGCATTGAGTCGTGTTTGACTTTGGACATAGGTATCACCTGCGTCAGAGTTTGTTTTCTCTAAAAGGGGACGGTGCCTCTTATTCCAAATCATTTCATTATCGTTATCAGAACGAACCGAGTGGATAATAGCATTTTTAACTTCTGCTTCGCTTCCACTAAATACTTGAGCATAGAGAATTTTTCTCGTGTGTGGTGCAAGAATGATAGGCCTTAAAAAAACTTCTGTGTAATTGCCTCGGCCGTCTCCTTCAAAATGATCTTTAACATGATTTTGAATCATTGCTGGTAAGATTACATCTAGGTCTTTTGCTAGATAGTCTCGAATTTGATAGTCCCTTAATGTCCAGCTTAGTCCATACACAGTAGAAATTGCTTTATAACTGAGTATCAAGCTCTCAGGGATGGGTCCGCTTCGTCTTGTAGGAGTTATATCTTGGTCTGGTATCGTATAGCTTAGATGTGTACTTTCTTTACTAGGTATGAGTGTGAGACCATCGATTATAATAGCCTCACCTCCTTGTGCGGTAAGGGTTAGTTCTGCCGGGCCAGTTTTAAGATTTCCTAAATCTATAATTGCATGGGTAAAATTTCCTGTGCCCAAAAAAGTGATCTCTTTTTTAATTATTCCAGAAATTAAAAAATTTGTCTTAGAACCGTTTTCCATTCTGTAACGAATCATAACACAGGCATCAGCCATTTCAGAAGGCAGTGTGAATGTATAGGATACTGTATCGCCACTCAATTTACCAAAACCATCTCCCAGTCCTGAGCCGCTCACTAATCCACTTAATCTTACTTCACCTCTTTTTTTTCCGTCTGGAACTAAATTATCTGTTGCACGCTGTTTACCAAAGTGCATTTCACTGTACTCTAAAGCACCTAGTCTAATTCCATCTTTAGGAACAATTACTTGTGCTGCTGTTATTGGTGGAAAGTTAAGATTAGCGATTAAATGAAGTTCTAACGGCTGAGATAAATCAGTATTGTTAACGCACTCAGTGCGTATGAGTCTGCTGGTATCTGTAATTTTAGAATACGATATATCTGTGTATACTTGATCTTTCCATTCAAGCTCGTGCCTGAAGCTAAAATAATTTAAATCAGGGGTTGCTTCCCAGGGATGATAGTCTGAAGCAAATAATACATTCGGAATAATAATTCTACGATTATAAAGACCCGGAAAAACGCTAAGATCAAAACGTATACCTGAGGTTTCATCGGGTATGTGTGATACACCTATGTAGCGTTTTGTGTAGGGCCCCCATTGCGGTAATGTAAGATCGTGACTACCCTTCAAAGCGCTAATCCAGCTTGGATTAAGATAAAGTTCCGCCTTGGTTTGAGCGAGTGTGGTCTGCGAATACGTTATCAGGATTAAACAAATCAGGTAGCAAGATTTCACTGTTTAGTAGGGGGATAAATATATATGTTCCAGCAGCACACTTTGTACAAGTTACTTTAAATTTATTGTATAAAAAATCCAAAAATTATTTGTAGAGCATTTTAGTCATTTTATATCCTCTTTTTTTAATTGGCTGTAACGTTTAATTAGCCGAGACTGTGCAAGGCTAAAGTTAACTGGCTATGGCACTAAAACTTAATACCCCTAATTTTGATGAACCTAAGTCGATAGCGGCTAATACTTATTCTTTAGTTATCGCTCTTCTTTTATGTGGATTATGCTTAATCGTATATTTCCCAGTGCTGTATGGATCTGAGTTGTGGGACGATGGATTTCATTTAACTGCTCCGGGGTTACGCTCTCTGTCAGGGCTTGGCCATATATGGTTTCAACTCGGTGCAACCCAGCAGTATTATCCTATTTTACATTCGTTTTTCTGGTTGGAGAATAGTGTGTGGGGTCAATCTGTTCTGGGTTATCATTTAGCCAATATTTGCCTCCATGTAATTAACGCTTATTTATTTTTTATTCTACTTAGGCATTTAGAAATTAAAGGTGCTTGGTTAGCTTCATTTTTATTTGCATTACATCCCCTTGGTGTTGAATCAGTGGCTTGGATTTCAGAGCAAAAAAATACGCTTTCGTTAATGTTCTATCTCAGTTCTGCACTTGTTTATTTTAATTGGTTAGTATCTAAAAATAAAAATACGTATATCATTGCGTTAGTATTATTTATTTTAGCACTTTTAAGTAAAAGTGTTACTGCGACACTTCCCTGTGCTATATTAGTGATTTTAATTTGGAAAAAAGGCTCCCTAAATTTTAAGGAAGATATCTTACCACTCACGCCATGGTTTATACTAGCACTTGTTTCTGGTCTTTTTACTGTATGGGTTGAACGCTACGTGATTGGTGCTAATGGATTAAATTACACGCTTAGCGTTGTATCACGCATAATATTATCCGGTAAGATAATATTATTTTATGTGGCTAAGTTTCTTTGGCCTAAACACCTTTCATTTATTTATTCTCGATGGGTTATAGACGTAACAGATGCTAGCCAATATCTAGCTCTTGCTTTATGTATAGTAACTTTAATTTCTCTTGTTTTTTGGAGACGCAGATATGCAGGTAGTCTTTGTGTAGCACTTTTATTTATAGGAACTCTTTTTCCAGTTCTTGGTTTTTTTAATATCTATCCGTTTGCGTACTCTTACGTCGCAGATCATTTTACATATCACGCATGCTTAGCTCTCTTTGCAGGGATTGCTGCACTTTGGTCGACTTATAATTTAAAGTGTAGTCAGTCGCATTCTTTAGTTAAGCGTAGACTCCCTATAATTATGGCTATGGGTGTTCTTACAGCACTTGGAAGTAAAGCCTACACGCAGGCTAAAAATTATACGGATAGCGAAACTTTATACCGCGCAACACTGCAAACGACCCCGGATTGTTTTTTAGCACACAACAATCTTGGTGTAATGCTTTCTGAGCGGGGTGAGTCGCGCGAGGCATTAAAGCACTTCTATGCAGCTATGGATGCAAATCCAAACTATCCCCAGTCGTATAAAAATTACGCTGATGAACTTTCTAAGAACCCTGGGCATGATGAAGAGGTACTCGCTTTATACACACATGCGATCGCTTTAAATCCAAGTTATACGGAGGCTCATGAGAGTTTGGCTAATCAATTAAGTCAAATGCCTGGAAGAGCAGAAGACGCTGAAAAAGAATTTCAAAAAACGCTACTTTTACGCAGCAGTTATGCTAAAGCCCATAATGATTATGCAATTTTTCTTGGTAATATGCCTCAAAGACATGAGGAATCAATTAGGCAATATATCGAATCACTTAAAATAGAGCCTCTTAATGCTACCACGCATGAGAACCTTGCCTATGAATATTCCAAAGAGACTAAAACACTTAGGGAATCCATAGGGGAGTACACGATTGCACTTAGTTTAAATCCATCTAGTGCAATAGCGCATAATAATTTAGCCAATCTATTAGCTCCTAACTCATCTCAAGCTGCTTTAGCTATATCGCACTACGAATCGGCACTAAAATTAAATCCAAGTTATGCTGAAGCCCATAACAACTTAGGTAATATATTAGTTAAAGATCCTTACCGTCTAGCTGATGCTATTCTTCATTATAAAGCTGCTACGCGTATTAATCCTAGTTACGCTGAAGCGCATTTCAATCTTGCGGTTGCTTATGCAAATCTAGGTCAACTTCAAGATGCTGTACTTGAATTTCAATTAGCCATAAAAGCTAAACCAGATTTTCAAGAGGCAAAAGACGACCTATCAAGGCTCATGGGTACAGCGCCCTAACCTTTAATGATTTAATCAAGAAAGAGGTAATAGCCTGAAATGATAACAGCTCCTAGTATTACACTGCCTATCATATAGCCAGCTAGTGACTTTGCATTACACTTAGGTCCATTGCCGTTGTTCGCCTTCGTAAGAATTAATCCTAAGCCTATAAATACAGCTAGCGTTAATAGGGTATGGGTTGCCCAGTGGTGACCGGAAGTTTTCTTCATCCAAGCCATAGTCGCTGGGCTCTTCTCTTTAATAACGACTAAGAGTGCATTAAAAATACAGGCAACGATAAGTGATAGGCCAAAACTTGCGGTATACCTAGAGACACCTTCCGTGGATGGAGCGTGAGATGTAGTTTCCATAAATTGAGTGAGGGTGAATTATTTCGATAGAAGACCAAGTTTAACTCCCATTCCAATGACACCACCAAATCCGTCTGCAAAAAATGCAATGACTGCAATAAGAGCAAGTACGGTTAAGAAAAGTCTACGTGCTCCGGCGTTTTGCGCTAAATTACTTTGTGCAGCGATTGGTAAATAAGTTACTAAAAGCAGTAACATTATAACTACATGCTCTTTAACTTCCATGAAGACTGAATGAGCAAATGGCCAAGGACCCTTCAGGATTACGGCTTTATCTGGTGCGTAATGGAGTATATAAAAATACCCTGCAACGGCGTAACCTATCCACATCGTAACGGCTACGATCTTACTGAGTAAGCGAACACGATTTATATTAGTAGCTGAGATGTGTAACGTCTCAACAAAGAGCCAAACTGCCCCGAGTAAGCATAAAACACCTAATAGAACATGTGCCATTAAAATGATGCTAGGACTCATAGTAAGCCTATTAAGAAAGGTAAAATTAGCTTTGCACGTTTAAAATGCTTGTATGGCTTTTTTATCCCACTTTGACAGTCCTGCTTGATACTTCGGGAAAGAGTTGATTTGTTAATAACTTACCTCGTTTCAGTTACCTCTATACCTATTTTTATGGCACTCGGTTCTGCTCCAAGTTCACGCACAGTTGATTTAAATAATCAGCCAAGCAATAGCAGTTCGTTCTCAATCATGACATCCTTGTTTTTCATGTGGGGATTTATGACTGTCTTTAATGATATATTGATTCCTCGTTTCAAGGAGGCTTTTACGCTAAGTTATTTTGAAGCTATGTTGGTACAGTTTGCATTTTTTGGAGCGTATTTTGTAGGGTCACTTATTTATTTTGTAATTTCAGTTACTCAGGGAGATCCCATTGCTAAGATTGGTTATAAAAATGGTGTGGTTGTTGGTCTCCTTATTTCAGCACTAGGCAGTGCTCTATTTTGGCCTGCAAGCACTGCCGGCTCATACCCCATGTTTTTAGTAGCTCTTTTTGTCGTTGGACTTGGATTTGCTATGCTTCAAATTGCTGCCAATCCTTATGTCACTATACTAGGACCTGAAAAGACAGCGTCGAGTCGTCTCAATTTAGCTCAAGGTTTTAATTCAATTGGTACAACTCTAGGACCCCTGATTGGTGGCTGGTTGATTTTTCAATATTTTGCAAAGTCAGGAGCTAACGGTGCAGACTCCGTTAAAGTTCCCTACTTAGCGTTCTGCATCGTATTCGTTTTATTGGCTGTAATTTTTTATTTCCTCTCACTGCCTTCAATTACTGAAGAAAAAATTGAGCGTGGAGCAGGAGCCCTAAAATACCCTCATGTTGTCTTAGGAATAGGTGCGATATTTATGTATGTGGGAGGAGAGGTATCGGTTGGAAGCTCAATTATTAATTTTTTAAGTCTAAAAGGGGTTGCTGGTCTTACAGCTGTTGAAGCAAGTCGATTTGTATCACTGTATTGGGGAGGCCTGCTTATTGGTCGATTTATGGGCGCAGCTGAATTAAGTGACTTAAAGCAATCAACTAAGAAATTAGCACTTATTTTTATTCCGATTGTATCTTGTATATTCCTCTGGCTTGCACAAAGCGCTCCACTCGATGCCTTGAGAGGAGGCTTAGGTGCACACGCTTTAAATCTATGGAAAGATCGCTTCATAGCAGACGCTCCGATCTTCACTCATTATGCTCCGTTTTTAGTCTTATGCTGGGTTCTCTTTCAATTTGGAAAATCACAGGCAGGGAGAACATTAATGATTTTTTCAACTACAGTTGTACTACTTCTTCTGACAGCAATTTTAGTAGGAGGTAAAGTAGCGATGTGGTGTGTTGTTGCAGTAGGGCTCTTTACGTCAATAGGTTGGTCTAATACTTTTTCCTTAGCTATAGAAGGAGTCGGTCCGTTAAAGAGCCAAGCGTCTTCGCTTTTAGTTATGGCAATCTTAGGAGGTGCATTATTACCTCCGCTTCAAGGCTACATAGCAGATGTTACTAAGAGCCTTCAATTTTCGTTTATTATTCCTATGATTGCTTATGGTTATGTCGCTTTTTATGGTGCTAAAGGGCATGTTATTAAGAAGAAATAATTTTTTAAAACTATGAATACTCCTCATCTCACAACAGGTATGACACGTCGCCAAGCGTTAACCTCTTTAGGAGCAGCCGCTCTAGGTTTTGCTGGTTTCCCACTCGTTAAAGCTGCAACCCAAGGTACTAAAAAAGTACTTTTCTTTTCTAAGTCATCCGACTTTGAGCATGTTGTTATCCAACGTGTAAATAACCAACCCAGCTATGTTGAACGTTATTTAGAAAGTATTGCGCCAAGTCATAATATTGAATTTACGTTCTCAAAAGACGGCAGCTTATTTAGTGACGCTTATTTAGCGCAGTTTGATACGCTATGTTTTTTTACTAGCGGTGATCTACTTTCATCCCACAAATATGCTGGTTCAAAAAATACCGGTGACAGTAATCCAGCTATGACGCCCGCAGGTAAGCAGGCTTTACTCGATGCAGTCGCTGGCGGTAAAGGCTTTGTCGGTATTCATGCTGCAGCGGATACTTTCCACACAGGAGAAACAGGTAATACAAATACAAGCCAACAACGTACGTGGAGATATAAGAATTTCGGTGCATCAGCAGATCCTTATACCCGAATGATTGGAGCTGGATTTATTCTTCACGGCATGCAGCAAAATGCGACCGTACGTGTTATGGATAATCGTTTCCCAGGGTTTGAAGCTTTGGGTGCTAGTTTTACCCGAAAAGATGAGTGGTATTCACTCAATGATTTTAGCCACGATTTACACGTACTTCTCGTTCAGGATACTTCCACTATGGCAGGACCTGATGTCAAAGCTCTAACGAAAGACGAAAATGCGTGGAAGCCTTACTTGAGACCTCCATATCCTTCCACCTGGGCACGTATGCATGGTAAGGGCCGAGTATTTTATACCTCAATGGGCCACGGCGATAATGGTCCTGGATTCGGTTTAGATTGGGAAACACCCCAGTTTCGCTCTATTTTATCGGGAGGTCTTACCTGGGCTACGGGTCAAGCCGATGCTGATATAACGCCTAATATCGATCAGGTAACTCCAGACGCTTGGGTACTCCCTCCCTTATCTGGACCTGTTGCAGGTCTACCTAAGAAGGCTTAGCTTGATTGGGGAGGTGAAAATTCACCTTCCCATTTTGCTACAACGATCGAAGCAAGACAGTTGCCAACGACATTTACGGATGTGCGTGCCATATCCATAAATGCATCGACACCAAATATTAGAACGACTCCCTCTGGAGGGAGTCCAAAGCTGTGTAGTGCTGCAAGTAATATAACTAATGAAGCACGTGGCACTGCTGCTACACCTTTTGACGTAATCATAAGTGTTAGCATAAGGAGTAGTTGTTTATCTAAACCAAAGTGGGCCATTCCGCTACTTTCAGCAGCTTGAGCAATGAAAACAGAGGCTACAGCTAAATAGAGCGTGGAACCGTCTAGATTAAAGGTATATCCCGTAGGAATAACAAAACTCGCGATATTACGAGGTACCCCCATAGCCACCATTGATTCTAATGCTTTAGGAAGTGCTGTTTCACTACTTGCTGTAGCAAAGGCCAAGGTAAACGGATCACGTACTGATTTACAGAATAGTTTAAACGGAAGCTTAATGATGACGACAGCAGCCCCAAGTAGGATAATAAGGAAAATAATTAAAGCTAAATAAAGCGTACCTAAAAGAAGTCCCAGGTTAAGGATGACGCCGACGCCTTGTTTACCTATGGTAACAGCAATAGCAGCACCTACTCCAAGCGGTGCAAAGCGCATAATAATATTCGTATATTTAAACATTACCTGAGTAACACTATCACAGAGTGATACAATTGATTTAGCGCGGTCTCCTACTGCAAGTACAGCGAGACCAAATATAACCGCGAAAGTAACAATTTGTAAAACATCACCACTGGCCATCGATTCAATAACACTGGATGGAAAGATATGCACGATTGTTTCGGTAAGTGTCTTAGGATGTGCCTGCGTGACCACTTCTGCGGATGCAGGAGGCAGGAGTACACCGTGGCCCGGTTTGATTGTATTAACAACTACAAGGCCTACGATCAGAGCTAAGGTCGTTGCAATTTCAAAGTAAATTAACGATTTAAGGCCTAGGCGACCTACTTTTTTAGCATCACCTCCACCAGCAATTCCGGAAACAACACTCGCAAAAATTAAAGGTGCTATCAGTGATTTAACTAAATTAAGAAAAATATCTTTTAAAAAACCGGTTTGAATAGCGATATTCGGTTTTAGCCAGCCAAGCAAAATCCCAAAAATAAGCGCGATTAAAATTTGTTGGGTAAGAGAAAAATGCCACCACGTTTTATTGACCTTATTCTGAACTGACGCCGCGGGGGTAGAGTTAGCTAAGGATTCTTCCATGAAGCCTATAGTTGGTAAATTTATATCTGAGGCAAAGCCTTTCCTAAATTCTTAGCTTGAAGGAACGCTATTAGAAGCCGTGGCCAAGGTTTTATTGGGGGTAGGACTCATTTCAAAGGTCAGTATACCTCAGAGGTGATATCTCCCTAACTTAGCCAAACGCGGTTAAATGAATTACCGTTAACTATCGCCGACTTAAGCCAAAATCAAAGCGATTATGCCGTAACGTGTAATGAAAAATATAAGTGGCATTGTTTAATAGGATATTTTTAGACAAGCGTGGATACTATTGAGGCTCGCAGTCGTCTAAATTACGTGTTCCTTTTGTGCCAATACATGGTTTAGTTTTGTAAATACCCCGTAAGACTAATTGATATGTTTAATTCTCTAGCTCAGCGCTTAAAGACGTCACTTATCCTGGCCTTGTTACTTGGTTTTCATACCTTAGCATATAGTCAGAGTGAGACGAGGCCTAATGTTATTGTTATCCTTGCCGATGACTTAGGCTACGGCGATCTCAGTTGCTTTAATCCTGATTCAAAAATCAAGACTCCTCACTTGGATCGTATGGCTACGCAGGGTATGCGGTTCACGGATTCCCATGCATCGAGTTCATTGTGTACGCCTTCTCGATACGGAATATTAACAGGTCGTTATGCATGGCGCTCACGCTTAACACATGGCGTCTTAGGTATATTTGATAAACCTCTTATTGCAGCTAATCAGTTCACTCTAGGACAACTGTTTCAACATGAAGGCTATACTACGGCAGTTATTGGAAAATGGCATCTTGGCTTTGACTGGCAAACCCTCGATGGAGCAAAACCGAGTATAGGAAGTAATCGGCTTAGTAATGTAGATTTCACAAAATCTATAGGTGGTCCCTTAACGCGCGGATTCGATTATTACTTTGGTGTAGATCTCCCGAATTTTCCTCCTTATTGCTTTATAGAAAATCAGCATACTGTTGGTATTCCTTCGCTCCCTGATACGGGAAAAAAAGGTGGATTTAATCGTCCTGGGCCTATGTTACCAGGCTGGGATTTAGTTAAAATATTACCTACACTTACTGATCATGCTGTAACGTACATCGAGGATGCTGCAAAAACAAAGAAGCCCTTTTTTTTATATTTTGCACTAAGCTCACCTCATTTCCCTATTGTTCCTACGCCTGAATTTAAAGGTAAAAGTAAAGCAGGAGCTTACGGTGACTTTGTCGAAGAAACGGATGCTATGGTAGGCAAAGTGCTTGAAGCTCTTAAAAAGAGCGGTCTTGAATCCAGTACGCTCGTCATTTTCACGAGTGATAATGGACCTGAAGTAGCTGCTGAAATCGGTATAGGAGCTTATGAAAGAGCCCATATATTTGGTCATTATAGTATGGGACCACTGCGTGGCGTAAAACGAGATACCTGGGAAGGAGGCCACCGAGTTCCTTTTATTGCTCGCTGGCCTAATGTGATTCCAGCGCATTCAACCAGTACGGAATTAGTCAGCCATATCGATATTATGGCAACGGTAGCAGCACTCTTAGGGGTAAAACTTCCCGATTCTGCGGGCGTAGATAGCTTTAATATATTACCCGCCTTGAAAGGAGAAAAACTTACACAGCCTATCAGGGAGGCAATGGTGCATCATAGTGGTAGTGGAGATCTTGCTATTCGACAAGGCAACTGGGTCTTTATTGATGCAAAAAGCGGTAATGCAAATGGGGCCCATGCTCAGAGCACATGGTTTAATAAAGTACGTGGCTATACTGAGGATAATTATCCCGGGCAGCTTTTTAATTTAACTGATGATATAGCAGAGCGTAAAAATTATTATGCGATACACCCCGAAATTGTTAGTCATCTAAAATCCCTTCTAGAAAAATATAAAAAAGAGGGAAGGAGCACGCCAGGCGTACCTCAAAAAAATGATACTACAAAAGATTTCTCAGACGGCTTTGCTTGGATTCCTAATGAAACTACCCCTTAATATATGCTTAAAAATAAACGATTTTTAATACTGCTTGGATTATCTGTTTTGCTCTTATCGGGATTCAAAGATAAATCAAAAAATCAAAAAAAAGAATCCTACATAGAACATGAGGAAAAAGCGGTGCTTGCTGGTAGTGCAGAAGCGCCTACGGAAAAAGGTATATTGTGGTATAGAAAACCTGCTACGGTTTGGAACGAGGCACTTCCTTTAGGCAATGGTAAGCTCGGTGCTATGGTATATGGCGGCATTTTGCATGAAGATATTCAGCTTAATGAAGACACTATTTGGGCTGGTTATAAAAGAAGCGACGTTGATAATCCAAATTCTTTAAAGGTTCTCCCTAAAGTGCGCGCTCTTCTTTTTGCAAATAAAGCAGGCGAAGCAACAGAGCTTATTAAAGAAAATATGATGGGAGTGCCTCAAAATATATTATCCTATCAACCGCTAGGTAATCTCTACATCGATTTTAGCGGAATTTCTAAAGTTGAAAATTACCGGAGAACACTGGATATAAAAACAGGTATAGCTACAGTTACCTATAAAGCAGAGGGTGTGGAATTTAAACGTACGCTCTTAGTTTCAGCACCGGATCAAGTCATTGCTATTCATTTAACCGCGTCTCAGTTAAGCCATATCCATTTTAAGGCCAGTCTTTCACGCTCAAAAGATGCGCGTTTCTTTGCAGATACAACAACGAATAACCGCTATATCATGCGAGGCCAAATCATGGCCCAGTATAGCAATGATCCAAAGCCTGTTCCTGCCATGCGTTTTGAAGGTGAAATGCAAATAACGACAGTAGGAGGTAACGTAGTTTCTGATGATACGGGTATTGAAGTCAGTGGTGCTGATAGTGCTCTAATACTAATTACTGCTGCAAGTGACTACAAAGGATTAGATCCTGAAACGCAGTGTAAACAGGTGCTTAACCAGGCAAAAGATAAATCTTGGGATCAAATCACCGAAGTTCATTTAAAAGATTTTACTCAAATAGCCGGTCGAGTGGATCTCGATTTGGGAAGTGCTGGCCCAGATGTTGAGGCTCTCCCAACAGATGAACGTATCCAGCGCATGCGTTCCTTTAAAGCGGATCCTGGTATGATAGCAGACTATTTTATGTATGGTCGCTACCTTCTAATGACAAGCTCACGGCCTGGAGGAATGCCTGCTAATCTACAAGGACTATGGAATGCTGATATGAACGCAGCGTGGAATAGTGATTACCATACCAACATCAATATTCAGATGAATTATTGGCCAGCTGAAGTATGCAATCTTTCTGAATGTCATATTCCGTTATTCGATTTTATGGATAGTCTTGTAGAGTCGGGAACTAGAACTGCTAAAATCGAGTATGGAGCTAAAGGGTGGGTCGTTCATCATTTGTCTGATCCTTTTTCGTTTACTTCACCAGCAGATGGTCCTCAGGGTGTATGGCCTATGGGTGCTGCTTGGCTATGCCAACATCCTTGGCAGCACTATGAATTTACAGGGGATAAAGTTTTCTTAAAAAATAAAGCTTATCCGCTTATGCGTGGCGCCGCCATGTTCATTATGGATTTTCTTGTTCCTGCTCCTGCGGATACTGCAATGCCAGGGCGTCTTGTTACTAATCCCTCTCATTCTCCAGAGAATAGTTTTTATCTTCCTAATCATACAAAGTCTCAATTGACCTATGCGTCTACGATGGATTTAGAAATCATCTACGACTTACTTAGCCACTGCATTGAAGCTTCTCGAGTTCTTGGAGTAGATGAAGACTTTAGAGCACAATGTGAAAAAACGATTTCATTATTACCTCCGCTTCAAATTAGTCCTAAAGATGGTAGGCTTCAGGAGTGGATTTCTGATTACGCTGAGTCCGATATTCACCATAGGCATACATCGCACTTATTTGCTTTGCACCCGGGTGATGAAATTACACTCAGCGGTACACCACTTCTTGCAGAAGCTGTGCGTAAGTCCCTCATAGTACGCGGAGACAAAGGTGCTACCGAATGGAGCTTAGCTTGGAGAGCAAGTTTATGGGCACGGTTACAAGAATCTGAGCATGCCTATAGCCAAATAGCATTACTTACTTCGACTGATTTATTTCCAAATCTTTTCAACCGGTATGATTCGAGAAAAGAAACGCCTTTTCAAATCGATGGAAATTTCGGTGCAACTGAAGGTATAGCTGAGATGTTAATTCAGAGTCAGAAAAATGAAATCAAACTCTTGCCTGCTTTGCCGTCTGAGTGGTCAGACGGTGCCGTGAAAGGTCTTAGAGCACGCGGTGCTTTTACTGTTGATATGGCTTGGTCTAAGCAAGTACTCACTTATGCCACAGTGCATTCAGATATTGGTGGTAATTTCCGTTTACGTACTTCGCTACCGTTAAGAGTATATATAAACAATAAAGAAATTAAGGTAAGTCACGTGGCTAATGACCTTATTGAATTTAGTACGGAACCAGGAACCGCTTACACGTTAAAGTTGTAAGCGGACTTAATATTTTGTTAAATTATTTAAGTACAATTACGCTATCGCTTGGATCAATTTGAGCGGTAGGTAAGTTTACCGTTATATCATTTCCCATTTGGCTTATAGTGAGCTGGGAGTGATCACTTAACGCATAAGCTTGGGTGAATTGCTGATCCGACTTAAGGGTAAGTTTACCCTCTGCAGGCCACTTGAGTACGTGTAAGTAAAGATGGTCTGCTTTTGTAGTTACAACACCCCACGTTGGAACGTAGTCTAGGGGACTTGCTTTAGTACCATAAATTGAATCGCCATTCTTATCCATCCACTGACCTACTTCACCTAGGATACGAATAGCCTCACTGGGCAATTCACCCTCTGAGGTAGGACCAACATTAAGTAGGAAATTGCCTCCCTTGCTACAGATATCAGCTAATTTTTGAACGACTTCTTTCGATTGTTTCCAGTGATTATCTGCTTTGTTATAGCCCCAGTGATTATTCAACGTCATGCATACTTCAAAGTCTCTTATTTGTTTTCCACCAGGAATATATTGTTCCGGAGTTCCGTAGTCAGAGCCATAACCTAAACGGTCATTGATTAACGTTGCGGGCTGTTTCTCGTGAATAAGAGCAGCCATCTTATCAGCTTCTAAGATTTTAGCTCTGTTACGAATACGGAAAGAACCGCCACCATCAAACCATAGAATTCCAATTGGCCCATAGTTTGTCAGAAGTTCAGAAACTTGATCACGCATGAATTGGTCATATTTAGTGACATCTGCATTAGGGTTAGGATTTCCGTGAAAACCTCCTTGATCATAAGCAGCAGGTATTTCGGGATGATGCCAATCTGCGATAGAATAATAAAAACAAAAAGTAAGTCCCGCTGCACGTGCAGCTGTTGATAGTTCCTTCATAGGATCTTTACCATAAGGGGTAGCTTTAACGACTGTGTAATCCGTTGCTTTTGAATCAAACATACTAAAACCGTCATGGTGGCGTGACGTGATCACCATGTATTTCATTCCCGCTTTTGCTGCAACGTCGGCCCACTTAGCTCCATCAAATTTAATAGGATTAAAGACCTTAGCGAATTTTTCGTATTCGGCATTTGGCATTTTTGTTTCAAGCTGAAACCATTCTGCGTAACCTTTTTTACCGTTCCATTCTCCTGCTGGAACTGAATATAAACCCCAGTGAATAAACATACCGAACTTAGCATTTCTAAACCATTCCATGTGCTGATCGTGTGCAGCACGCTCCTGAGCAGTTTGTACATGAAATGAAGCTAAATCCTTAGCAATCAGTGGATCGAGTGCTTTAGCCCATAATTCATAACCCACAGCATCAGGATGTAAGTGATCTTTACTTAAGCCTAACCAGTTATCACCTACAGGTGTCATGAGAGGGACAAGATCAAGATAGGTAATGGATTCGTCCTCTGTTTTTTCGTACTCCTTAATAAGTTCATTCGTAGCCATCATTTTTTCATTCGCTCGTTTATTGGGCATGATGCTAACTAATATAATTTTAATTCCTTCAAATTTATTTTGGGTGTGTTTAATTACTTCTCGTACGCCTCGAGCGATATCTTTAGGTGTATCTGCGCCATTGTTTGTACCGATAAGAATTACACCGACTTTAGGATGAAGGCTTGCAATATCCATATTCTCTAAGCGCCAAATTACGTTTTGTGTTTTATCGCCGCTGATACCGAAGTTAAGTGCGCCTAAGGAGGCGAAGTGTTCGTTCCAGACTGCACGGCCTCGAACGTTCCATCCTTCTGTGATAGAATCTCCAATGAAGATGATATCGCAGGGCTTACCTTTAATATCGGCTACTCGTTGCGTACAACCTGCAATGATTTTGGGTGATTTTATATAGCGTGCATTATCAGGTATGACGGTTGTAGGTAGCGAAGCTGCCTGAATGCCTGGAAGGGCGCACATTAAGGCAAGGAATAGAGCAGGAATGAATTTCATAGGGGGATGGGGTAAAATGGTAAATAAGCCTAGTACTTAAATTAGACTTAAATAAAAGACGTATAAAGATTATATTTTGTTACTGTTATTGAGGACTAAATCCTACATTTTTTAATAAACCCCACTTATAGATATGCCCTTATTTTTTAGACCTACTCTGGTTTCTTGGTTATTAATAGCGCTATGCTTAGTAACGATTCCCTTGGCACAGGCAGTTTCACCGCTTCCTCCTACAGGTCTAATGACTGAGCTGCTCTCAGAGCCAGAGCTAACTACACTTAGAACGGCTTCTCCTCACTTGAGTTGGATTTTATCTGATTTAAGTCGAGGAGCAGAACAGTCTGCTTATGAGATTAAAGTAGACCGAATCGATTCATCTTCGAAAGCAGTAACTTTCTTTGATTCGGGTAAAGTAATCTCTTCAGAATCAAGTTCAGTGGCATTAAATGGATTAACGTTGGATTCCTACCACGTCTATACGTGGAGCGTGAGAACGTGGAATAAAACTAATGAAGTAAGCCCTTGGTCTAATGGGCAAAAATTTAAGACAGGCAAACTCCTGAGAGAAAATGAGGGACCTGACTTTTCACCGTTTAACAAAGATTTTTCAAACCGTTACCCTTTAGAATTCGATCACGTTAAACCCAGTTTAATAATAAAGAAAGCAGACGGATCATACTTTGTGGATTTTGGCCGAGCAGCTTTTGGAACAGTGGTCTT
>Ga0304728_1000850_pt1 | contig 23849 bp, 17 predicted proteins | sample C_130625_MF_Meta_FD_190476 | JGI IMG/M metagenome (GOLD analysis project Ga0304728, IMG submission 190476) | Freshwater microbial communities from Lake Croche, Canada to study carbon cycling - C_130625_MF_MetaG (v2) (version 2) | ecosystem: Environmental > Aquatic > Freshwater > Lake | place... | reverse complement strand
ATTATAACAAATTATGATGAATTAGTAGAAATAAAAAATAAAGTTGAAACAACAATTGGCAAGGAACTCAGTAATGACTAGATACTGTGTGCTATCTATTCCTAGAACAGGAAGCACATGGTTGACTGAAGGAATATATGGCTCGCTATTGTCTAATAATTTAAATAAAAACGTTATAAATTTGGGTGAGTTTTTTACATCACCCAGTGCACTGGGCGGACTGTCCATGCGTACTAAATATGTTTTGGACGAAGGGATGATTAAACGGCGACTACAACCAACTACAAACACAGAAAAGTTATTAGAAGATTTTATAAATGAGCGATTATCAACTTTATTAGACGGGGACAACACTCAACCTGTCATATTAAAATATATGTATTGGTCTAGACTTAGTGAAAAAATTAATGATTTAGATAATCTTACTAAAATAAAAAATCACAATTTCACTGTTGTTAATATAAACAGAGATCCGTTTGAAAGTACCATTAGCTTTTTAGTAGGTAAAAAAACTAACTTTTGGATAAAGTCAACATTGTGGAATAACAAAAACATTAAACCTGTAACTAAATCTAGCATTACATTTTCATTAGAAGATTTTAAATCAAATTATGAAATATTCTTAGGTGTAGCAAAGGAAAAACAAAAAATAGCAGATTCATTGGATTGTATAAATGTAAATTATGAATCATTGGTTGAAGATTGTGCTACTAAACAAATTCCCTTTAAGGAAGATAATACTTGTAAAAAGGTATACGATATTGATTATAATGAAATCATAACAAACTATAATGAATTGCTAGAAATTAAAAATGAATAAACAGGAATTACTAAAATCAAAACATTTTTGTATCCTGCCATTTGTTCATACATGTATTTGGACTACGGGTGATGTTATCCCATGTTGTATCAATCACTCATATGAGTATGGTAACATCAAAAATCAACCGTTAGAAGAAATCTTCTCTAACAAAAACGCAAAACTAACACAACTACGTAATGAAATGCTTACTGGACAAGACCTGCCTATGTCCTGCAACAAATGTTTTCGTGCGGAACAATACGATAAGGATCAATCATTAAGAATATTCAGCAACACTACTTATGGACATCTGTTAGATAATTTAGAGTTTGATGAGAATAACAATGTAAAACAAGAAAAGATTTCATTATGGGATGTTAGATTCTCTAATCTATGTAATTTAAAATGCAGGATGTGTGATGGGGTAAACAGTAGTAGCATTGCCGAAGAAGATTACTCAAAGCGAAACATAGATATTCCTGTGCTACAAAAAGCATATGATGATTTAGACAGTTTTCTCTCATTCTTTATCTCACACATTGATACAATTGAAGAAATCTATTTTTGTGGCGGTGAACCATTAATGCTGGAAGAACATTATAAAATTTTGGATTTGTTAATTGAACATAATAAGTTTGATGTATTGATTCGTTATAATTCTAACTGTACTAGGTTTGATTTTAAAAACAAAAATGTAATCCATGACTACTGGCCTCTGTTTAAAAATGTAAAATTAGCAGCTAGTATAGATGCAGGGTGGGAACAGTTATACTATATACGTCACGGAGCAGAATGGGATGTTGTATTAAAAAATTTAAGACTTATAGCAGAAAAATGCCCCCATGTATTGATACAATTGAATCCCACCGTAGAGATATTAAGTGTGTTTCATATAAGAAAGATGCACGAGTTTTTGGTAAAAGAAAAGATTGTACATCCGGATAATATACATTATAATCTATTAACATATCCAATTTCATATGGAATCACAGTCTTGCCCAAAGAGATAAAGGAAAAGGTCGAGCAATATATTAACGAATATGCTACCTCGATAAAAGAACTTGGCGCTAGTGAACACACACTAAATAAAATATACACAATCGTGACCCACATGAATTCCAAAGATCATTCTAGATATTTGGATGAATTTAAAAGGGTTACTGTTGAAAAAGATAAGTTTAGGAATGAAAACTTTATAAAAACATTTCCAGAATACGAAGAATTATGAAAACAAAACCATTAACACCGTTAGACACAGTATGCGATTTAAAATGGAACTATCCTATTTTTAATATGGATAGGGGAGAGTTCCGAAGTTGCTGTAGAACTCCTAGCACCAGAGTCTCTGAATCTGAGTTACAAACTCATGGGATAGACGCCTTTCTAAATAGCCCAAAGATGATTCAGTCAAGATTGGATTTGGTTCAAGGCATACAAAATAGTGATTGTAAAACATGCTGGCAAATAGAAGATAGTGGAATGACTAGCCCCAGACAAGGCGGGGAACAATTCTGGCGTCATCTAAAGATACGTAAGCACGTAGACGATATCAATTATACTGACCAAGCATTACTTGATAAATTAGAAACGATTGAATATCATGATCCGGCACTACGTTCACATAACCCATATATGTTAGAAATTAGTTTGGGTAATACATGCGATATGAAGTGTATGTACTGTAACCATCACTATAGTACACAATGGGCAGTAGAGGAAATTAAGTTAGGGCGTATAACACAAATACAATATGATAGAGAATTCCCTAAAGCTCCTGCTAGTTTTGATAGTAAGTTTTGGGAATGGTTTAACGAAGTTGGTGTTCATAACTGTAGTCGTATAGGTATCATTGGCGGAGAGCCGTTGATTATGCCTGAGTTCTATAACTTTGTTGATAAGTTATTGGAAGCAAAACAAAACGCACCTGACAGTAAGAAAGCCAGTCTTTGGATTGTTACTAACATGAACACCCCTCCTAACTACTTAGAGAAGTTCTTAAACTATTTACCAAAGATAAGTGATACGTTTGATGTTGAGATATTAGTAAGTTTAGAAAGCATTAGTGGTAAAGCTGAATACATTCGTAACGGATTAGATTGGGAAAAGTTTACCACTAACTTAGATAAAGTATTATCTAACAAAGACTTGAAATTTAACTTTGGATTTATTCCATCATTGAATGCGTTAAGTGTTACTAGCTTAACTGAGTTTGTAAAGTTTACAGAAGCATTGTATCATAAGCATGGTCGCCCTGTTGCGATTAAGCAGAGTGTAGTTAACTTTCCTAGTCATCAAAGTCCGTTCATATTGACCCCTGACTTTGCTAAGTATGTGGATGAATGTATTGAGTATATGCTAACCAGAGTAGATGATATGCCTATTGTTCCTGATTATTATGGACGTTGGGATACGTTTATAGAATTCATACGTAAGCTATCAGATAGTTTAAAAGACAATTCAATTGATAGAACCGAACAACGTCAGATATTTGGACGTTGGTTCGATGACTTTGACCAACGTAGGAAAATGAGTTTATTAGAAACATTCCCTGAATTCACTGATTTTTATAACTTATGTAAGAGTCTATAATGGACAAGAAAACATTCATCCCTATATTTCAGAATGATGACGGGGCCGGTTCTGCTGTTTGGTATACTTCTGAATATTTAGACAACAATTATGACTTGCAATTAGTTGATATAATCAAGAAAACAAAGCCCAAAGCAGTTAACAAATATACAGACCAAGAATACACGGAAATTTTAAGAGAGCAGGTTCCTGATAATTTCTGTCTGTATCCATTTACTCACTTTCAATTAGATCCAGATGGTAGAGCAAGACCTTGTTGTAAGTATAAAGTAGGAGATCCGACGTGGCAAAAAGATGTTCCTAAATTACCAGATGTTAACCTTGATGATTTGTGGAATCAGGATGAATTTCAATCATTAAGAGATCAATTTCTTAGAAATGAAAGACCTACTGGATGTAAAGCATGTTGGGATGAAGAAGCTGCCGGTATGAAAAGCATGAGATTGGTACGTGAGCAGGGAGGTAAAGAGCATCCACACGCTACTTTCTATCATCATATACCAAGATTATATCCAAAGACATTAGATTTGAAACTTAGTAATCTATGTAACTTGAAGTGTAGAATATGTACTCCATTTTTAAGTAGCCAATGGATTAACGAAATTAAAATATTGGAAGTTAATGACATGGGTGATCATAGTACCTTTGTTAGTAATTCCAGAGAAAAGTTTTCTGCTAATCCCGAGAACGAAGAAATATTAAAGACATGGGCAAAAACTATTGACTTTATGGAATTCTATGGCGGCGAACCGTTGATGCAACAGGAGCATGATGATATCTTAAAAATCATGGTTGAACATGGCAATCCGTCTACTACTGGATTATATTACAATACAAATACTACCATTTGTAAAGAAGAATTATTTAAAATATGGCAGCCCTTTAAAGAAGTTTACATTAACTTTAGCATTGATGACATTGAGAAAAGATTTGAATATCAACGATACAACGCTATTTGGAATGAATCGTTAGATAACATACAGAAGTACAAAGAGTTGGCAATCAAACATAATGTAAACATGCCGTTACGTTTATATGTAACAGTGGGTATTTTAAATGTATTGTACTTGAAAGAGTTTGTAGAACGTATGAAACCATTGGGCATACCTATACTATTCAACATGGTTCATTACCCGCATCACTATTCTATTGTCAACTTGCCAACCAAAGTAAAAGATGTAGTAAAAGAAAAACTATTAGCTATTGATTTTGGAAACTTGTTAGACCCATATTCTCCTACGATTGACAACATTACTAACTTTATGTATGGATCAGAAAGTAACCCTGAATTGTTAAAAACTTTTTTTCATAAGACAAAGATCCATGACGAATTTAGAAAAGATTCGTTTAGTGAGACTTTCCCTGAACTGTACGAACTATTAAAAGATTATGAACTTACCTGAAACATTTTGCGCTTTGCCTTGGATTAACTTGTCTACTGACGTTAACGGGTCATTGCGTCCTTGCTGTAAATTTGCTCAGCCAGAACCCACAAATGAATATCAACTTCCAAATATGAAACAAGGTACACTTGATGTATTGTGGAATGATGTTCGCTTTCAAAATTTAAGACAAGCATTCTTAGATGGTAAAAAACCTAAAGAATGTCAAAGCTGCTGGGATGAAGAAGCAGCGGGAGTAAAAAGTTTTAGAGTACAGTTTGCTATAGACAAAAAGATACCATTGGACATGGAGTTTACTCCTATAGCTTCAAGTGGTCCAAGAGCATTTGATTTGAAGTTGAACAATGTATGTAATTTAAAATGTAGGATATGCGGGCCGCAAGCTAGTTCAACGTTCTTAAAAGAATATCAGGAACGATTTAATGTCAAAGTAGAAGATGGTAGTTACTGGTTATCTAATAAGATACTGGGAACAGCTAACGAAGCAGTTATCAATCAATGGGCTAAAGATTTAGTACACTTAGAAATAACTGGTGGCGAACCAATGGCATCTCCTGAAAATATGAAAATTTTAGAGTTATTGATTAATTCAGGTCGAGCCAAAGAGATTACTATATTACTAAACACAAACGCTACATTGTATAATAAGAAATTCTTAGACCTTATTGTTCAATTTAAAGAGGTAACCTTGTGCTTATCAGTAGATGATTTGGGTAGTAGATTGGAATATGAACGTTACCCAACTGAATGGAATGAAATACAAGATAATCTTAAAAAGTTTTTGGAACTGCGAAGCAACCATAAAAATTTATTTTTGACACTATGTCCGACAGTAAGTAACTTTAATGTATACTATTTACCTGACTACTTAAACTGGTCTAAGCCCTTGAACATATTTACGTACTTCAATATACTACACTATCCTCCTAGTCATAGTGTAAAGAACTTACCAGACAAGTTAAAAGAAATAGTATCAGCAAGATTAATAGCGCCAGAATTCAAAGTAGTTAAAAACTTTTTACATTTGGAACGTGAAAATGATAACCTTATTAAAGAGTTTATTAGTAAGAACAATGAACTAGATGAGTTTAGACAGCAAAGATTTGAACCAACGTTTGAAGAATGGGGCAAACTAATTATGGAGTATTCTAATGAATAAGTTAACGATAGAAGAAATTGAAGCATATAACAACAAGCGAAAACAATTTGACCAAGGTAGAGAAATCAATACAATAAGTCCCTGTGTTGCTCCATATAACAATATGTATTTCACTACAGAAGGGCATGTTGCTCCCTGCTGGTTATTAGTAGGTAAACTAGAAAAATGGAGCCCTACTCGGTCAATCAAAGACATTTGGTTTGGTGAGAAGTTTACTGAGTATAGAAACAATCTTAAAGAAGGCATTTTCAATAGCGAATGTAGAGTCTGTAAACAAAAGATTGAAGCAGACACATGGCCGTTAGCTATGGCATATGATGGGTTTACTGTTAAAGAATATCCAACACTGCTTGAATTAGAGTTAAGCAATCAATGTAACCTTGAGTGTATCATGTGTGAAGGTAGATTAAGTTCCGGCATCAGAAAAAATAGAGATAATCTTCCACCTATGCCAATGATATACGATGATTCGTTTATTGAACAACTGAAAGAATTCATCCCTCACTTAGAAGAACTTAGATTCAATGGTGGAGAACCATTTGCTCAAAAGATTGTATATGATATCTGTATGTTAGTGGCTGAATTGAACCCTAATCTTAGAATCAATATAGCAACAAATGGTACAGTATACAACAAGCAAGTACGTGCTATATTAGATAAATGTAACATACATTTAAACATAAGCATTGATAGTTTGGATAAAGATAATTATGAATCCATCAGAATCAACGGTGACTTTGATGAATTGATGGAAAACTTCCAAACATTTAAAAACTATTGCCATGATAACAATCGTGGACTTAGTGTTATGGTTAACCCTATGAATAACAACTGGTGGGAGATGCCTAACTTTGTGAAGTTTACTATTGAGAACAAAGTACATTTATGGTATAATACTATACATCACCCAGAGCATCTTAGTATATGGAAGTTACCCAGTTCAGACATTAGTGTAATATTACAGACACTAGAGCCACAAGTTGAAGAATTAAAGCCCGTAAATACAGACAATTATGTAGCATACGGAAACTGGGAGAAATTAGATCACTTTGTAAATAAACAAATTCGTAACTGGTATAATAAGCAAACTGCTAGAGAGAAAGACCAAAAGAAAGTGTTTATCATGGAAGAAGTAAAATGACAAAAAAATTATTATTTAATGGTTGTAGCATGACTGCCGGTGATGCTGTTACCTGGAATAATTACTACCCTGATATAGATTGGTGGGGTCATTTGCATCTAAACAAGCCACATTCTAAATATAGTCGACACCAGATATCAGAGAAGCAGTTTTACTATTACGCTCATTTAAGAATATTAGATAATTTGGCTGGCCAAGTAAATAAATTAACTGGATTGCCAGTTGAAGATTTGTCTGAAGATGGAAATAGTAATCAAAATATTTGTATGTCAACTATTGGATTTCTTGAAGAATTAAATGTTCAAGAAAGAAAAAATTATCATGTGTGCATTGGATGGTCAGAAAATTCACGTCGCCTAGGATGGGAACCAAATAGTAAAAGTTTTATGAATCTAAATATACATGAAATAGATTCTACTCATAAAATTTATTTTCATCAATACATTAAAGAAAGCATTATTAATCGGGCAGACATTGACCATATTATGAATTATTTTCATAATATAATGTCATTGCAAAATTATTTAAAAGCAAACGGTATTACATATACTTTTTGGAACACGCTTAATCATATACAGCCTGCTGTGTTAGAAAATATAAAAAATTATAAACACTTCAAAGTTAAACCATACCAACATGAAGTGATATTTAATCAAGAAGATTGGTTATCATTTGATGATTCTGAACATCCATGGCTTGGATTACCTTGGTCACTGGCAAGTTTGGATAAGCAAATTTCTGAAAAAAATCGTCATCCTAACTTAGAGTCCATAATTGAATTAGCAAAAAAAGTTGTAGCACATATCAGTACTACGACTGAAACTTAATTTAATTTTTGAATCAATACCATACTATCTACAGTTTCAATTACTTTCCATCCCTGATCAATTAAGTTTCTAACCTTAGTTGATGCTTCATTATCATTGAACGGCTGCGCTATAACGTAGCCGTTTTCTTTTACTGTAGAAAGAATTGAATCTAAGTTAGTATACAAATCAGAATTCTGGTCGGTCTTTACTAAGCATAAATCTAATGGCATTTGCCAATTGTTAAGATTGTTTACATATACAATGTTTGGATATTTGGTTATTATACGATTGTAAGCAGTTTGACCAGTAGTATCAACTTCAAAGTCTTTCTTTAGTGCTTCTAATAATTCGACACCTTCAGTTCTGCTTATCCCAAGCTGTAAACAAGTATCTACAATTTGCTCACGTATCCAAGATTGCATAGAATCAAAATCATTTTTTGGTCTATTATCCGTAAATAACTCTACACTATGTACCAAATGTTTTTTGTCACCTGCTGCTAAGATACTGGCACGTCCGCCCAGTGACGCACCCAATTCTAATATACGACTTTCTTTATCTAGTTTGTTTGCCACCTTAAGTAATAGTTGGCGTTCTTGAATTGATATAGATGAGAAGCAAGACTCAATTGGTAGTAATAATTTTTCTTCCGGAGTAGCTTGGATATAAAATATTCTTTTAATCAATGACTTTTTAGCTTCTACCCATTGACCAGTAGCTTCATGTTCACATTCAAATCCTTCCATAGAAATCACATCTCTAAATGCGTTTCTAAATTTATAAGAATTCTTTGTAGAATAATTACCATCATCATCTATTTTAAACCAATGAGTAGCAGTATAGCTATGTGTATCGGGTACAATAGCTGATATGAAATCGCGGTGATCTAAATCTTCATTGAAGTTTATTGTTATCTCAAATCCACCTCTCGCTCTCCACATCATTCTCAAAAACCCAAACACTTCATTCATTACGCTATCGGCAAACTCCCCGTGTTCGGATTTGATTATTGAATAATCAAAATCTTCATAGTCTACATGCTCTCTGATGAATTCGGAATCAAATGTCAATTGATAGTGTTCGGTGATATCACCTTGCGCGGCATGAACGTTGGACAGTGTTCCGCCATAATCTTTACATAGTTTTAACCATATGTGCATTAACTTAACACGAATAAATCTATGTAGTTTCGTATTAGTTAAGTCAAGCGTATACCATCCACCAAGCCATGGTTGATTTCTTGGATTGATGTTGTATTTTTCTCTATCATCGTATGCTGAACCGTAATTGTCACCCAATCCAATACCTGGACTAACGGCAATAATTCTTGCTCTATGATTCCAAAGCATATTAAAGCTATGATTGAATGCTTGGATATCTTCACCTGGCGCGCCAATAACCCAACAAGCAGATACTTTCATTCCAACTTTAGCTGAGTCTATTAAGTTTTGGTTAATTTCTGCTACAGTATTCTTTTTGTTTACAGCTAACAATACTTTGTCACTGCCAGATTCGATACCGTAGTTAAATCCTTGTGCGCCCGCAGCAGCCATAGCTTTATAGAAATCTAAATCCATTCTGCCGTCGGCCCTAGCATATCCCCACCAGTTAATTTTTAAATCTCGTTTAATTAGTTCGTCACAGAATTTTCTAAACTCTTTTAGATTGCCATTCATCAAACTATCCACAAAGGATACAAATCCAATATTGTATTTTTTAACTTGATATTCTAATTCATCTACAACAGTGGTAGCGCCTCTGTCTCTGAATTTCCAGTAATACACCTCAGTACAGTAACTACATTTAGCTACACATCCTCGACTAATTTCAGCACAAATAGAATCCTTGCCCCAATACTTTGATAAGTCAAAGTCAGAGTAATCAGGATACGGTAAGCTATCAATATCAATTCTAACGTCACTATACAATCCACCAATTGCGGGTTGATCTGGCTTAATACCCTGCTCCCAATTGTTTAAAAAGTCTAATATGTTTTGTTCACTCTCACCGATAAAGTAGTAATCTACTAGTGATGGCATTTTGAAATAGCCTTCATGACATTCAGGTCCGCCAAGTACGATAGTGATATCTGGTCTGATTTTTTTGATTTCTTTAATCATCCATCTAGTAGCCATGATGTTTGTGTAATAGCAACTGAAACCAATGATATCAGGGTTATCATTTAATAATACTTCTAAATATTCTTTTAATATAGGTTCGTAGGTTGGATGAATACGCTTGAAGTATTCATGTGATTGCCACCACCAATAGTTAGCACCGTTCCAGGCATCTTCTAAATCGGGGTTTGCTTCTTTTAATGCGTAATGTGATTCAACATTGAAGTCATATACTTTAGTAAGATAGCCTGCTTCTCTAATGAGACTGGACAATCTGGCAATGTTGTAGGGAGGCATATAGATAGCCCAGCTACCCAAAACACATAATGTAAATTTTGTTTTTCGTGTAGCGTTGAATACATCAACTGATTTAACATTGAATCTAGGTTTTCTTACTGTAGTTGCTGTATTTTTTGGAATTAAATTTTGTGCTATCCAGGTGTCTTTATCTAACATTACAATCCTTTTATTTGATTGTGTATTTATAGCTGCTAAACTAATGAGATTAGTTTATTTGCCAAGTATTAATCTAATATTGGTCTAAACATTTTAGGATAATTTACTACCTCAGGCAATGATAATATCTCTTTAGCTTTGTTATATTTTGGTGAATTCTTAAACCAAACTGCTTTTTTATCAAATTCATCTTGTGAATACGTTCCCCAGTTTAACATATTAACAATGTATACGTCAGGTAAATTGTCTGGATAATTATATGCTAACTTGACTAAATCAGAAATAGACTCAAAATTATCTTCCTGTAATATTACATTCCATGCCCAGCTTTTAGTATTATCGTGCTTCAATGTTTTGTTGTATAGATAATCTATATTTTCCCACAATAAATCCCAATCGCCGCCACATCTTACTTTTTCATAACTATCTTTATTTCCTGCATCAATACTTAATCTAATACTCAATGCTCGTTCAAATAAAACATGATACTTGTTTTGTATTTTTTCGGTCATCATAGTTCCATTAGTACATAAAACTGTTTTGAAATTGGGCCACTTCTCAGGAGTTTTAAACACTTCTTCTGTTTCAAATATTTCTCTATATACAGGGCTGAAGAATATTTCACCTACCCCGTCAAAGGTGAATGTTATTGGTTGATCATGCGGTTCGCTAAAAACTGATTTAAATGCTGTCCTTAATATTTTTAAGGCTCGATTGTGTGCTGAATCTTCAAGTGTGATAATCTTTTTTGTTCTACAACTAGGACATATTAAATTACAAGTATTGTCTACTGAAAATGCTATATTTTTTGGAAATCTATTTTTAGGGTCTACAAATTGTGATTTAGGGATGATTCTAGGGCCGCCGCCGGCAATCATTGCTGGACATGTTTTGGCATTACAATACTTGTAAGAACCGTCGGTCATTGAATTTCTTAGTGTAGTTGCTTTGATACTATTCCAAATTGATTTTAAATCATCTTCTAATAAGTTACCAATTGATGCTGGATTCCAGCCCGGGCAACAAGCATATACATTCCCATTTGACTGAATCTCTATATCATTAAATGGCAAATCACATACATTTTCATTCTTATCAAACTTACAAGATTCCGGAGAATCATATTCTTCATAACTAAGCTGTCCTATAATAGGATCATCTATGATTTTCTTTTTTAAATGTATTGCGAATTCGCGGTCAGTTTGATTAAGCATGATTTTTTATTTTAAGTTCATCCGTAAGTTGAGGTACAATATCTAATATATTATTTTTCCTCACAGTTTGCATAAGTTCAGTGTATTCTACCCAAGTAGTATGTATTTCGTCCCCTAAGTAATTATTTGAAAGCAAGTTAATTACATATTTAAATTCATCCTCTATGCTATTTTTTGAATAATAATCAATTAAATATTTTCTAGTTGAATCTGATAACGTAGCTAATGATAGATAGTTTGGACTTACTACGCAGTTATTAAATCCGGGGATAGGTACCACTTTATCATATTTCATTGCCATTTCTACCGACCAATCTCTTATGTCTATTAGATTAAATGCGTTGTAATTCATCGGAGCACAACTTACTAACATACTAAGATTAGGGATATTATTTAACTCTGCTATCGTAGGTTCTACGGATTCAAATTTAGCATCGCCGTAACGTATATAATTAAATAATTTTCCTATACCGTCTATGGATAAATTAATGTGTACAGATTTACATTTTTTAAGTAAATTTATTATGTCATGGTTAATGTAGGTAGCATTAGTGGTTAAACTAACATACACTTTGTCTAGCAACCCCAACTGGTCAGCATACTCTAAAACTGTTGCAGTTTCTGAATTTAAAAAGGGTTCTCCTCCTCGAAAACTTATAGTTTTTAAATGAGTTAAATCAATACCTTTGAGATTCTCCAAAACTAGTTCTGGATTAGGAAGATGCATCTTGTTCAATGATGTACCATCACTATCTGTTAAATCAGTAATTGGTCTAAATGTTGCTCTTGCTTGTTTTTCTATGCTTTGAGTACTAATTATGTTTTTTGCTTTTTCTCTATCACTAAACCATCGACTGCTGTACAAAGAATGACAATGCAAACAAGCTAGATTGCATATATTACTGCCATTAAATTCAAGATAGGTTAAATGTTCATTATCTAAATCTGATGTAGTTGTGTTTTTAGAATATACTTCTCTTAAGCTAGTGCCAAAACTTTCTTCATTGTTTTTACATCCGCGGCAGCCCTCGGGCCAAACATCATCTCGCATTTGTTTCTTTAGACTAGTCCAGTCCTCATTGCTAACGATTTCGCTAATGGTATTTTTATTGATATTGCCTAAGAATCCGCCTTGATAATAACAGCATGGGCGAATGCCCTTATTAGTATCAATGAGGATGGAGGTTAAAGGTGCTGCACATGTGGTCATTTATATTCCGATGCTAAACGCCCGTATAATCTAAAGCGCATCTCGTCTTTTAACTCAGGCACAATATCTAAAATATTGTTACCTCGTGACGTTTCCATTAGTTCAGTATATTCAATCCATTGATTATGCATTTCATCACCCGCATAGTCGCTGTTTAAAGTTTGAATTATAGCATTAAATTGTTTTTCCGGTACGTTTAACTCTGTATAAAATTTACTTAATTTTTCTCTAGTTGGATCAGTCAATGTTCGTAGAGACAAATATTTAGGATCAGCTACACAATTTGAGAATCCTGAAATATTGTTTACCTTGTTATATTTTTCAGACATTTGATTAACCCAATTTTTTATATCCAATAAATTGAAAATATTGTAATTCATCACAGCAGTGCTGATACCAATTGATATACTAGGAATTTCATTTAGTTTTGCTATTGTAGGTTCTATATCTTCAAACTTAGCATCACCGTAACGGATATAATTGAACAAGTCACCTACTCCATCAACTGAAATATACATAATTATATTTTTACATTTTTTAAATAGTTCAATGATTTTTTCATTTACGTAAGTACCGTTACTAGACATAGTAATGTTTATATTTTTTAAAATATTTTGACTATCTAAATATTCTAATATAGTTACAGTTTCAGAATTTAATAATGGTTCACCGCCTTTAAAGTTGATTGTACGTAATTCAGACAAATCTAATTCTTTAAGATTTTTTAAAATTAAATCTGGATTAGGTAAATGCATTTTAGATGATCTCCCTTTTGTATCATCTTCATACACAATAACAGCATCCATCCAGCTTAGTCTTGCTCTCTTTTCTTTATCATATGAATTATATATAGGTATAGTTTTCTTCAATTCAGATACCCATCTACTACTAAATCCGGCGTTACAATGTAAACAAGACAAGTTACAAATATTACTTCCATTGAATTCTAGATAAGTTAATTTTTCTTTTTCCCAACCGGTAATGTCAAATGCCCCATCTTGAAATAATTTTCTAACACTCCAGCCGGACACATCTTCTCGGGCCTTACATGGCAAACAAGCGTCCGGCCATACATTGCCGTACATCTGTTGTTTTAATTTTTGCCATTCTTCGCTTTTTATGATAGTTGAAATGGTCTGTTCTTTTATATTGCCCAAATAATTGTTATCATAAACACAACAAGGTCTAACACCTTTATTAGTATCAACTAATACTGCGGTCAATGGTGCTTGACATAATACTTCTTTTTTCATTTTTCAATTGGTATCATCGACCATCCTATTATTGCTCTCTTTTCAAATATTTTTTTATTTAAAAAATTATCACTACAATGAAATGATTTTCTAGGCATGGCCAAAAGATTTCCTTTCTTCCATGGGAATATTGTTTCAATAGAAAAGTAATCTGTAATTTCTTTTCCTTGGTGAGTTAAATATTTAGTATGTAATTCATCCGTTATCAACCCCAATGGTTGTCTATTTTCTTTTTCAATCCATTTAGTTGAAACTTTCATAACGCTACTACTTTCGTTAAACACAATAGTATTAGTTGGGTAATCATCTAGCGGTATTAAGAAAGTCCAACCAAAATCATTTCCTTCATTTAACATATGAACATAACTATCATGCTCATCGTCTATAGAGTCTGTATGAATACCATACGGTCTATAAGCATTTAATATATGCCAATTATCACAAATGTTTTTTTCAAATATTGAATTTATTTTATCATTTAAAAAAAGATTAAGTTTTTCTTTATAACTCTTGCCCGGATACCAATATTGAGAATGTGCTAAATCAACCTCGGTTGGTTCAATCCATACTACAGTATCAGCTTTACTGCGAAATAATTTTTCAATATCAAATATTTCATCCTCAGTGAGAAAGTTTTCTATAACAGTAGTTTTCATTTTCTGTCACCAAACAAGATATAATCTTCTTTAGTATATCCATCCATTACTTCATCAGACCCTAACCCAGTTCCCTGTGGTATATTCTTGTTATTAAGTCCGCCGCGGATTGGAACAATCGCCCATGTACAATAATCAACAAAATGAGGTAATGCTTTTAACTCAGCTTCTAAAAGAATAGCTTCATCTCTGTTATGTGGGGGCATCATAAATTTAACTTCTAAATGTCCGCAATCTCCTGTAGTTGCTTTTTCATGTGCGACCGCTTCAACCACCTTGACAAATTTTTCCCGATTGTAAAATTCAAAATGAACAGATAAATTCAAGTCACCATAGTGAATAATTTCTCTATAGTAATCTGGTAATCTACTTCCATTGCTGTGTAGGCTTACGTGATGTCCACATGCGTTAAGATAGCGTAACCAATCTAAGAAATCTTTGTTAGCAGTTGGCTCACCACCACTGATGATAAAGTTAACACTTTCACCCTTAGTGAATCTTTGCTCAATGTTATGAGTAGCTTTCATTAAATCTTCTAATGGCTTATGCGGGTCAGTATTGTTATGAATCCAACTCCAGCAATAGCTACAATCGTAATTACATCTACGACCTATCTCCCAGTATACTTGTTTCTGTGTGCTGGCATGGGTGCGTTCCATAGCAACGAAATCAGTTAATGAATCATTACGTAATTCGTGTTGCATTGGCAGTCCCTGTCCTTTGCGTAGTAATGGCTTGTATACTATCTCTTTAGTTTTTGGAATAAACAAGTCAGCGCCACAACTACAGATATCTTTGGTACAATCTATCCAATCATCTGGTACAGTAAAATCTTCAAATACGTTGCCCAATCTGCCACCTACACGACAACTAGCAGTCCAGACATATCCGTCCATATCAATATATAAACTATCTACCCCTGCCCCGCATTTCCAATTGGGTAAGAAATTCAGTTTGGCACCTACTAGTTCGTCTGTGCTCCAATCACGCCATGTTCCATTGCTTGCGTAAGTTCTTATTGGTTTTCCCGGTGTTATATCCATATTAAATCCTTATGCTCTATTTAGCAGCTAAATAATAGCATGAATAGAATTATTGGCTTTTTTAAAAATCTAGTTCGTGAATACAAATATCGCAAACGTTTAAAAGAATTGCGTAAGCGTGATCCTTTCATTTATAAATGAATTATATTGGTATTTCAGCTGGATTCCATGACGCAGCAATAAGCGTTATAGATGATTACGGCAACACATTGTTTGCTGGTCATAGCGAACGTTATAGTAAGCACAAACACGACAAGGATGTATGTGAAGAATTACTAATAGATGCTTTAAAACACACTAATTCGGCTTATTTACAATATCATTACTACGAACGTCCCTGGTTAAAAGCCTTACGCCAACTACGTACAGGTGAAGGCTTTAGTTGGCCATCATGGGAAAAGATATTAGGTTCAACCTATCACCAAATGGGTACTCCAAAGATTCATACTCATAGTCATCATTTGTGTCACGCGGCAGCGGGGTTTCAAACAAGTCCATTTGAAGATGCTACTGTGGTAGTTATTGATGCTATTGGTGAGTTTGACACTGTTACTATATGGGATGCTTGGTATGATTTTTCAACGGGTAAAGCAGAATATCAAAAACTATGGAGTATGCGATACCCAGATAGCATTGGACTATTCTATTCAGCAATGACTGAACGAGTTGGCTTACGCCCACTAGATGAAGAATATATACTAATGGGCATGGCAGCATACGGTGAACCAGTTCACCTTCAAGAAATGATTACTGAGTTTGTAGATAGTAAAGATATATTTACGTTCAAACAAAATCTACACACCGGTGTTAGTAAAGATTTCCTACACGATGCTAACCCAATGAACATTGCTAGTAGCAGTCAGTATCTAGTAGAGCATATGATTACTAAAGTAATGAGCAAAGCTAGAACACTAGGTCGTAGTAGAAATCTAGTATATGGTGGCGGTGTAGCATTGAATTGTTTAGCTAATAGATTATTAGGAAATTTCTATGAGAATATTTGGATCATGCCTAACCCCGGCGATGCGGGCAATAGTCTTGGTGCGGCAGCATTGGGATACGGTTGTAAAGTTAATTGGACTAATGCGTATCTTGGTAGTAATATTGCTGGCAATTATCCTGTTAATACCCTGCTCGATGTTTTGCTCACTGATAAAATTGTTGGTGTTGCCTCCGGAAGAGCGGAGTTTGGTCCGAGAGCATTGGGAAACAGAAGTTTATTAGCTGACCCAAGAGGTGATGAAATAAAGGATAAAGTAAATGAAATTAAACGCAGACAAAAGTTTAGACCATTTGCTCCTGTCATACTTGAGGAGTATGCTGATCAATATTTTGATATGCCTAAGCACTGGCATGATAGTAGATATATGCAGGTGATTAGTAAGTGTAAATATCCTGAGAAATTCCCTGCTATTGTACACCATGACTGGACTAGCCGTGTACAAACTGTACCAAAAGATGGATCAGGAATTAGAGAACTACTAGAGAAATGGTATGTACTAACTGAATGCCCGATGTTATTGAACACAAGTTTAAACATACGGGGAGAGCCAATGGTCAACAATAGAGATGACGCAGACAGATTTGAAAAACTATACGTGGTTAAAGTTTTGTCATAAGTAATTAAATGCTAAGAGATGTATTTTATTACGGTAAAAAACCCAACGTTCACCCAAGAGAAAAATTTGCAACTTCATTAGAAGATGCTAGAAATCAATGTACTACTGAACATTTTTGGATAATCAACGAATACTGTGATTATCGTCACTTTGATTGGGATTTTGACTTTGAATTTCTACCTGACGAAGATGTTTGGGCAGAAGAACACAACAACATATGGCCCAGCACACAACATAGTGATAGCGGCACCTGGTTATGTCCAGAAAAACACAGCGATATAAATATATACCGTGCTGATGTTGAACCCATATCATACAAAAATGAAAAACATGATAATTGGGTATTGTTAGAGTTAGTAGATGAAACTAAATTTGATTTCAGTTGGCATCCAGATCCACATGATCCTCCCTATATCTATGCTTGGGGATGTAAATATTATCCTGTAGAAGTTAAAGCATGTTTAGAATATAGAGTAGCGGGAGCAACAGCATATAAGTACATGGAAGATGTTGTAAAACTTCTCCCGGACACCAACTGGGTAGAAGTACAAAAAATTGATAAATCAGAATTTGATATGTCATGGAGACCTGATCCACGTGAACCTGCTTTTATATATGTATGGGGCAATAAGTATATACCCGGCGAGTTACAATCTACATTAGAATATCATGTGCCAGGAGCAACAGATTACAACTATGTAGGTGAAGTTGGTGTATTGCCCGAATGGGATAGATGGCAAATATTTGATAATGTAGATAAAACTAGTTTTGATTTTAGTTGGAGACCTGATCCAAGAGAACCTGCGTATATATACCAATGGGGTAATAAACATTATAGTAGTGAATTATTCCCTACTATTTCTTATGTTGTTCCGGGAGCAACTGACATTAAACATATGTCACAAGATGTTGAGTTAACAGTAAGTGCCAATTGGGTTTTCTACCAAGAGATAGATAAAACTAAATTTGATTTAACATGGAGACCTAACCCAACTAGCCCTCCGTATATCTATGTATGGGGTAATAAACATATACCAGCTGAACTTAAAGCTACAATAGAATATCATGTACCGAACGCAACAGAACGCAAATACATGTCCGAATTAGTTGAGGTGTTGCCTGAACTAAATCGTTGGAAAGAAATTCAATCAATAGATAAAACTAAATTTGATTTAACATGGAGACCGGATCCACGTGAACCGGCTTATATCTATGTTTGGGGTAATAAACATATAGCAGCAGAACTTAAATCAACTATAGAATATCATTGTCCTGAGGCTACTGAATACAAGTACATGGATGAACTTGTTGAAGTACTTCCCGAACAAGAATATTGGAAAGTAACTCAGGAAGTAAAAAACTTTGACTTCACTTGGAGACCAGATCCAAGAGAACCTGCTTATATCTACACATGGGGAAACAAACACATAGCAGCAGAACTAAAGCCTACTGTAGAGTATTATTGTGATGGTGCTACCGAACGCAAATATATGGGTGATGTTGATGTAGTGCCTGAGATGAATCGTTGGAATATTGTACAAGAAATTTCTGACACTTTTGATTATACTTGGAGACCTGATCCAAGAGAACCTGCTTATATCTACACATGGGGTAATAAGTATATACCTGCTGATATAAAACCCACACTTGAGTATTATTGTGAAGGAGCCACTGAACGTAAGTATATGGGTGATGTTGAAGTAGTGCCTGAGTTTGACAAGTGGAATATTGTACAAGATGTGCAAAATTTTGATTTTACATGGAGACCAGATCCAAGAGAACCGTCATACATTTATGTATGGGGAAATAAGTATGATCCGGCTGAAGTTAAACCCACAATAGAATATCGTGTACCAGGAGCAACTGAATTCAAATATATGGATATAGTTGAATTAGCACCACAATGGGATAGATGGAAAGAATACATGCCAGTGGATCATTCTAAATTTGATTTCACTTGGAGACCTGATCCTAACTTACATGAGCCACCTTATATCTATGTGTGGGGAAATAAACATATACCAGCAGAACTTAAATCTACGTTAGAGTATGTTGTGCCTGGCGCAACTGAATATAAGTATATGCCTGAATTAGTTGAAGTACTACCTGAGTTTGATAAATGGAACATTGTACAACAAGTAGAAAACTTTGACTTCACATGGAGACCGGATCCACGTGAACCGGCATACATCTATACTTGGGGTAACAAATATATATCCGGTGATATAAAGCCTACACTTGAATATCGTTGTGATGGTGCTACCGACCGCAAGTATATGAAAGAATTGTTAGATGTTACTCCAATCTATGACAAGTGGAAAATAACACAGCAAGTAGAAAACTTTGACATGTCATGGAGACCTGATCCACGTGAACCGGCGTATATCTATACTTGGGGTAACAAATATGTACCGGCACAAATAAACCCTACTATAGAGTTTTATTGTGAAGGTGCTACTGAACGTAAGTACATGGGTGATGTTGATGTAGCTCCTGAATGGGACAAATATCAAATATTAATACCAGTTGATAAAACTAGTTTTGACTTCACATGGCGTTCAGACCCAAGAGAACCAGCTTATATCTATGTGTGGGGAAATCAATCTAATAATGCAGTAAAAGAACCTACAATTGAATATCATTGTGAAGGTGCTACTGAGCGCAAGTATATGGACGACCGCGTAGCCAAAACATCGCCAATGGTCGAGAATTGGAAGATATTAGTTCCAGTAGACAATTTTGACTTTAGTTGGAGACCTGATCCAGATAGCCCGCCCTACATATATGTATTCGGTAATCAATGGCATGATGCTATGACAGAACCTACATTAGAATATCATGTAGCGGGTGCAACGGAAAAGAAGTTTGTTACTGATATCGTACCTACAGTAGCAAAGACGCAAGAAAATTGGAAAACACTTATACCTGTTGATGTATTTGATTATAGTTGGAGACCTAATCCGCATTCTCCGGCATACATTTATGTATTCGGTAATCAATGGCATGACGGAATAACTGAACCTACAATAGAATATCACACTCCAGGCGCAACAGATAAGAAATATATAACATCTACGTTTGGATTAGTTAAGTCAACTGCGACTGACAATCATTGGAAACGACTAATACCAATTGAATCGTTTGATTATAGCTGGAGACCGGATCCTAATAGCCCACCCTATATCTATGTGTTTGGCAATAAATGGAACGATGCTAATACAGAACCATCCGTTGAATATCATGTTGAAGGCGCAACTGAATACAAGTATATGACTGAACCAGTCGCAGTGCCTAAGGCAGATTTACAATACTGGTCTATCAACAATAATGATGACTTAGAAACATTTGACTTCTCATGGAGACCCAATCCATATAGCCCACCACAAATATATCAATGGGCTGATAATGGACCACGTTATACAGTAGTTGGTGCTACCGAAGTTGTATTGATGGAGCATACTGGGGATAATAAAAAGTCAATTGTCAATCGCTATCCTATCAAAACAACATTGGATAACTTAGTTAAAGAACATCCTGAAGAAGTATTCTGGGCTATCAATCCTGACTTGAATTATGATAAGTTTGACTTTAGCTGGAGACCTAACCAAGAAAACTTTAGACATATAAATGTATTTGGTAACGAATACAGTAAAGATACACAAACATATTATATCAACGGACCTATGTATATGAAGGGTCATAAAGAATATAACTATGTTGAAGGTCAAACTGTACAAGTTGATAGTAACTTAAGCATGTTCTTTATTGATAGAAGCAATAGTGAAAGCAATCAACGATTTGAAGAATTGAAACTACGTTATCCGCAACTACAAAAGACAAGATATCTTAATAGCTGGGTAGATACGATTACTCGTTGTATAAACAAATCTGAAACAAAATTGTTTTGGGTATTGAATAGCGAATTAGATTATGGTAACTTTGAATTTGACTTCTATCCCAGTCCATGGCAAATGAAAATGATTCATGTGTTTGGAACACAATGGAGTCATTGGGGTACAACATTCATGGTTAATAAAGAAACCTTCATTGAAGATACAAAGTACGTGAAGATTATTGAACATCTATCCATGCTTAACTTTGTTAAAAGCAAAAAGGCAAGAGCAGTTAATCGTCTATATGATATTGTTTATATTGACCATGGCAATGACGCATCTGAATTCAACTTGCCAGTCACTACAATCAAGTTTGACACAACATATCTTAAAACGTTTACTAAACTATTAAGAACATTGCCAGAGAAGAAAGAACATTATCTTTGGATATGTAGTAGTGTCTGTGATTATAGTAGTTTTGATTTTAGTTATATATGTGACCCGTTTGCTAAAGAACAATTACATGTATTCCCAAGTGATAAACAAAAGTTTGGTGACACATTCTTAATTGATGTTAACAAACTACGTTCATTGATTAAGCAATTGAAGATACTTGATGATTATACTAAGATTGACTTCAATCAAAGTCAACGTGTTAAGAGATTGCCTGCCCCAGTTATAGTTACTGAAGGTGATAGTCATGTATCTAGTATCAAAACAGAATTCAACTTCCCTTATGCTGTATTTGTTACAGAAGATAACAAAGACGTTAATGTACTTGATGTAGAACCAATCAGTTTATGGTCACCTGAGTCTAGGAATATTCAAATAACTAGTATGGGCGGAACACGTATTGTTGTGCCCAAAGAGGCTAAAGACTATGTAAAGAAAGAATTGTATGATTATCCATACATTATGACTAATAGTAAATTAGCTAAGTCTAACCCATTGGACATTGTATTCTTTAGTAACGGCGAAGCTAGTGCTGAATCAAACTATGAACACTTGTTAAAATTAACTGAAAAGTTACCAAACAAAGTTGTAAGAATAGATGGAGTAAGTGGTCGTGTAAAGAGTCAACATGCGGCAGCAACTAGTAGTAATACCCCATGGTACTTTTTAGTGAATGCTAAACTAAAAGTAGATACAAAGTTTGATTTTGATTGGCAACCAGATCGTTTACAGATACCAAAGCATTATATCTTCCATGCTACAAACCCAGTTAACGGATTAGTATATGGTCACCAAGCTATTGTTGCTAACAACAAGAAACTTACACTAGCTAACTTTGGAACTGGATTAGACTTTACTATGGATAGTGAACATGAAGTTGTTGAAGTTAATAGCGGAACAGCAATGTTTAATACTAGCGAATGGGATACATGGCGTACTGCATTCCGTGAATGTATCAAACTCAAAGCATCGGCGACTAGTGAGAATGAAGAACGCTTAGACTATTGGTTAAATGTTGGATTAGGCAAATTCGCCCAATACAGTTTGGATTCGGCCCAACATGCTGTAGAATACTACAATGAGGTGAATGGTGACTTTGAGAAATTACGATTGAGTTACGATTGGGCTTGGTTAAGAACATACTATGAGACTAAATACAAAATATGATAGTTAAACTCGCAAACAAAATTGGACAAACACATGCCAAATTCTTTATGTGGTTGGGGCGCAAAGCCGAAACTAATCCATGGTGGGCAGTAGCATTAACTGTCTGGGCATTGTATGAAATTGGCGAACATATCGCCGGCCCAGTTATGGCAATCATGTATGCTACTGGGCACCTTGTTGTACAATAATGTCAACTAAATACATATCTAGCACGTTATATATCTATAGGAGATAAATTATGAAAAAACTACTTTTAGTTGCGGTAACATTAATGGTAAGTACAATGGCTTTTGCTCAAGATTGTCGTTGGGGACTAGATCATCGTCATCCTGGATGCGGCCCTCGTTGGGAACCCAGAACAGTTATTGTTGAACGTAATGATTGGATAGCACCATTAATTATTGGTGGTATTGCAGGAGCAGTTATTGCTAATCAAAATCAACAGCAACCAGTAGTTGTTCAACGTGAACAAGTGATTGTACAACAACCACAAACTGTTTGTACTTCTTGGAAAGAGATTCTACAACCAGATGGACAGATTTATCGTGAACGTAATTGCTACCAACGATAAATAGTAGTTATTGCTGTATGAAGCAAAGAGAAAAGTGTTCTGGACGCGGGTTCGACTCCCGCCAGGTCCACCAAAAAGGAATTCATGAACGACAAGTACACAATTTGTATAGTATGTGAGCATTTTGATACTGATCGAAAAGTTTGCAACAAGTGCGGATGTTACATGCCGGCTAAAACTTTAATACCATTTGCACATTGTCCAATTGGTAAATGGTAAGTTTTTTTATGATGGGCCTGCCCTGGTTTCGACAGAGCAAAGAGTAGCGGAGTGGACAGCACAGTAGGCGATGACTGTAAATCAAGCAAATTTCATAACTGCAAACGATGAGTTATATTCTTTAGCCGCTTGAGG